>Ga0157370_10001212_pt1 | contig 32273 bp, 27 predicted proteins | sample C35metaG_FD_113463 | JGI IMG/M metagenome (GOLD analysis project Ga0157370, IMG submission 113463) | Corn rhizosphere microbial communities from Kellogg Biological Station, Michigan, USA - C3-5 metaG | ecosystem: Host-associated > Plants > Roots > Rhizosphere > Soil | place: USA: Michigan...
TATACCGTCCGCAACAGCACTGCTGCCGTCGTCATATAAAAGCTCTGCAATCTGAGGCGGGAAAAGGGTGCACCCTCCACCACCACCATTATCAATATCGGACTGGTCATATTCAAGATCTTTTTTAGACATGCTCAGAAATCCGTAATTGGTTAAGAATTCATTGTCGTTCAGGTGACTTAATAACCCTTGCTTAATTTCGTCGTCGATTACACCGCTATGAATAAGGTAAAATATTTGAATAGTGTACCTGGCGTATTTGTTACCCTTATCGTCCTCATATTTGAACCATTTGATGCGGGGATCCCAAAGCTGTTCTTTCATGATCTTTTTGAGACCTTTAGCTCGCTCCATAAAAAATGGTTGTGGTTTACCTGCTATCTCACACAGTCGTGAAACCCTTTCATAATTATTATAGCGTAAGCCGTTCAAATCCGGCATAAAATGATTATAAGTGTTCTCCCTTCTTAGCTCCAAAGGATCGTCGGGTCCATAATCTACTAATGCAACAGGTTTAGTAGTATCCTCCAGATTGACTGCATTCTTAATCATGTGCTCGAGTATAGTCTCTCCATTCACCTTTTCGCTGAGAAAACTGGTATCTCCGGTATTTTTAATGTAATTGTACGTGAGATCAATGATCAAGTTTTGATTGATCGGATACCATGACCCATTTCCTTCTCCGGTGATAGGATCAAAAGAATGTCCATGATACAGTCCTCCCGATCTTATAAATTGAAGGATATGCTCTTTATCACCCATGGGGTCCAATAAGGGCATCAGCTTTCTAACAGCCCCATAACTCCAGAGATAGTTTTTGAAACAACCGCCTTTGATCGATCCGGTTGCATAATAAGGATGCAGGCATAATTCAGGTATCTCAAACTTATTAAGTAACAAAACCATAATAGAACGATCATACAGCTGCTCAAGGCTCCTGTTGTCAGAATAAAACCGGGGCAGTTTGTCGAAAATGTTCTTAACTTCTGCAATATATTTATCGGTGGCTTTATGAACATATAAAGATGGGTTTGCCAAGATCGCATTTCTTGCATCCAATGCCTCCTTTTTCTCTCCCATGGAAAATACCAGTGAAACTTCCTTTTGCTCCCCCGGTTGCAGATATACCATGGAGCGAAATCGCCTGGTGGGTTCCTCCCATGTCGCATTTTTTAAACTACAACCCAAAGCAATGGCATAATTTCCTTGAATCCTCATAATGCCCTTGTCATCAACAACATCTGTCACCAATGTTTTACTTCTGGCGGTGCCAAAACCCCAAACTTCCACTTTATCCAGGCTGGTCTGATAAACACCAGGATCGTTAGCCATAAATTCCACCGGAATTTCTCTTTTCTCCTTTGACAGGTTTTTCAGGTTTATTGAAAGCACTCCGGCCCTCATACCATAAATTAAAGTTGTTATGGATTGAACCTTAACTCCCCTTATTTCGCCAACGCGTTTTGTCTGAAAAGGCAACCACGTATAATGATCAGTCTTCACTTTTTCACCAAAAATGAGAGGTTCGATAAAATAGTCGGAGCTGGCATACGGAGGCGCCCAAAAGCCATTAATGTCTCCGACAAATTCATGGTTAATTCCAACTGATCCCATTTCATTGACAATACCCAGGTCCTTCGGACGTGTAATCAGGCTGTCCCCGTTAGCCATAAAAATATCCAGGTATTCGTTGCCGGTCCTTAATGGCAGCCTGTCCGATTCTTTACTGTTCTGAGCCATTAAGTCCATCGAAAGTATCGAAGAAGCCATAAACATCATAATAGAAGCCGTTATCATAAATCTATTCACTTTCATAATTCAACTATTTATTTGTTTCAATTTTAAATATAATTCCACCGTATTCGGGCCATCCTTTTTCAGTGATCAGGCTATAGTATGTCATCGCCATCTGAGCGTCACCTTTCCAATCCCATGATCCCTTTGGATAAGGTTCAACGTACGCTTCCATTTCTTTGACCACCCTAAGAATGCTATCCAGGCCTTGTTGTACGAGCGTCGTCACTGCTCTCGTGCGAAATGGTTCTCCCCTGGCATATATTCTATATCCGAAATATGCTTTCGTAACTGCTTCATAAAGACGGGCTGTCAATAAAGTCCTGTAAAAAGTTTTATATACTACTTTGTATTTTTCAGGCTCCATGAATGGCTTTGCTTTCTCAACATTTAGCAAGGCTGCCTCTGCCCTTTTGACGGCGTATTTTTTCTCTTTAACCAAATAATTTAAATAATCCTCATCCATGCATTCTTTGGGCGTAACCCATTTGTGCTTTATTACATCCGGTGCATACTTTTCAAGCCCACCCGAAGCTGTTTTATATCTTGCCGGAGCGATGTGCTGAATGATATCTTTCCAATAATGAAACGTTCTATTCACATCATGTTTGACATATACTACCGGAGGATGAATCCATCTTCCTGATACGTGGAGCGTATAGCTTGATGAATAAGGATCGAAATTAAGACTGGAGTGGTTGGACGTACAGGTGCCCAAAGTATAAAGAGAGGACGTGACTATATCATAAGCACTCTCGAACGCATTTTTTATCCAGGGCAGCGCCTTTGATCCATAATGAGCAGTGATGAATTCGTTATAAACTCTCACCGCAGTGATTGTAGTGTCTTCGCAATATCTTTTGAGTGCATAAAGAAGAATCTCGGATGGCCGCCCTATGGCAGATGTATTCCCAAACCTGTCGGTACGGGCCACATATCCAATGACATTCTTTCGCGCCATCAGGTCTTTACATCGCTTCAAAATATGTTCGGGCCAGGTATTGGCAATCACCCCTTGTCCGTTGAACTCATTGCCCTCATCGAATTCGATAATAGTGGGTCTGTTAATCTTTCCGGCAAATTGATCATCAGGATGAGTAAGGAAAAAATCATGCGGTGTCTCCTTCATCATTAAAATGATCTTATTACTCTTTAGATAAGTCATACATCCGATAATCGTCTGATATTCCTCTTTAGTATAAGCAAAGGTTCTGATGTACAACTTCTTTCCTAATTCACCAATCACAACGTCGGCAATATTGTTGATTACCTTGGCGAGCTTTTCCGAGCGGTCCATCGTCTTTGAATATTGTTGCTCAGCTCTTGCACCGGTTTCTATAAATGTCAAAATCAGTCCGTCAACAGCAGGCACCAACGCCATCATGTTTCGATAATCCTGCCTGAACCAGTTCCAGAAATCAGGATTGTCCAGATCGATCGTTCCTTGCGGACCAGTCTTGAATTTGTCGGGATAGTAATCAAGATCATATAAAGCATGGTCCCACAGCGTAACTTCTTTGATATGGGCTTTATGTGCTTTTGCAACCAACCCGTTAATCTCTTTTTGTTTGATAGGATCTTTTAACTGACGTAGATCCATAATAAGTTGGTGAGAAAGTTGCAGGTGATTGATATCGTACCTTTTTGCCGCTTTGATTACGCTTTCGATTTCCGAAGAGTTATCTGTAAGTATATTCCAACCTTTAACAGCCATATTATTAAACTGTACAAATTTTTTCTGAGCACCTGCATTACAATAAAACAATGTCAAGCACACAGCTAACAAACTTATCTTTTTTAAAGTCATGGCTAAATCGTGATTTCAGTTAACGACATGGGCTGTCGCCGCCTTTTTGTTAATAATATGGTTTGTTAAAGTGGACTAGCGGCAATCTTTCATTCTTCCGACGAATACTCAACTTCTTTAGGCTAAACTACACAACCTTCCAGCGACTAATCTCAAATAGTCTTTAGAATAAATGGTAATTAGCTGAAGCTATATTTAACATTCAGTACCCAGCATTTTGAACCAACACCGGTTTAATATTTATTTGATCGGAAGGAATAGGAAACAATATTTGATAATCCTTTACAGCAAGCTTATTCCTGTAAATTGTTAGATAAGCATTAGGGATATAATTATTCATTTCCTGTTTAAGAAAATCAATTCCCCTCCAACATAGATCAAACCAACGATCTCCTTCTAACAGAAATTCCCTTTGCCTTTCATCTGCCAGTGCCTTGAACATTTGATCTTTTGAATAACCTGGCGGTAAATCTCCAATTCCTGCACGATTTCTCACCTGATTAATATACTGGTAAGCCTGAGGAGTCTTCCCATTTTGATTAAGTGCTTCTGCATACATCAAAAGGACATCGGCATAACGAAGAATAATTGTATTAGACCCTGACAAATAATTAAATGTGGTTAAAGGATCATAATATTTTCGTGAATAGATATTTGTATCAAGTTGTCCAAGATATGCGAACGTGGCAGTATCAATCAATTGCGCTCTCTTATCATTCGGCGAAAACTTAGAAGCAACATAAGGTTCGATCATACCAGCTCCTGCGCCAGCCGGTACCTGCGGAGTATTTGGATAAATCGGAGGACAATTATAAGGAATTAAACTGGTAACAAATGGGCTACTGAAACCTGCTGTTCGTTCGTAATTTATACTGAAGATAATTTCTTTATTGAAAGGGTTGTCTGGATTATATAATTCAGACAAATCCACTAATTGTAATCCACTGTTACTGACGATATTACCGAGAGTGGTTTCTGCGTTTGCAAAATCACGTTTCCACAGATAAACTTTTCCCAATAAGGTCTGAGCTGCTACTGTGGATACCTTTCCTTTAGCCTTTGCTAACTCTTCAGGTGTACGGTATGAGTCAACATTTGAAGCGTCCTTTAGATCACTAACCACAGAATCGAGCACATCTTTTGCTGATGATCTTGGAACTTTATAAATTTCATCAACACTAATAGGCTTATCGTAAAAAGGAACGCCTCCAAAAACACGTACCAGGTTAAAATAAGAATACGCTCTAAGAAATTTGGCTTCAGCTATAATTACTTTTTGCTCAGTTTGAGGAACTTTACTATTGCCTATTTTATTAACTAGAAGGTTAACACGTTGAATCGTGGTATAATTATTAGCCCAGTAGTCGCTTAATATAGTATTTTGTGGGCTGACCACAAGCTGGTCTATATCTGCCAATGGCCCGGACGGCTGGTATCGTGTAATATAAGCATTGTCACTGGTTATGTCGCCAAGGTAGATATTATCTGTTGCAGGGCCTGTAATTGAAAGATAGCACCCGGCTAAGGCCGCTTCAAAGTCGCCCGTAGTATTGTATAAAGCCTGGTAATTCAAAGTGGTTGGATCATTTTTATCCAAAAAGTTCTTGTTACAACCGGTAATCAGTAATATTAAAAGACCAAAAAAGATGGTATTCTTGAATAAATATTTCATAATATGTGGTACTTAATGTTAAAATGTGAGATAAATTCCAAAGGTGTATGATTTTGACACTGGGTATCCCCCGTAGTCTACACCAAATTGGGCCTGACCTGCAGTACCACTATAATAGTTGGCCTGTGGATTAAACCAAGGGTATTTAGTAAACGTAAAAAGGTTTTCTCCGCCGAGAGTAACTCTTAATCCACTTATAGACAAAGATTTACAAATATTATTTGGCAAACTGTAACCAATGGTCAAATTCTTAATCCTTATATAGGATGCATCAAATACATTATAAGAAGACTCGTCAACCCTGTTACCCGTATAGGCTTCACTTGGCGTAGCATACATTGTTCCAGCCCTATCATATAAGTATTTTGCTATATTGCCATTGGATGATGCCATCCAACTCATATTTCTCAACATGGGCACATATTTGGATGCCCCTTCACTCCCGTCAATTACTACACTGAGATCAAATTTTTTATAGCTGACTGTATTTGACCAACCGAAAGTAAAATCCGGCAAAGCGTTTCCTAATTTCACGTAGTCATTAGAGTTTAAAATTCCGTCTTTATTAACATCCAGATAAATCGGGTCTCCTATTTTGGATCCACGTGGTGTAGGATACTGTTGAAGTTGTTCATTCGTTTTAAATACTCCTATGGTTTTGTATCCATAAATTTGGAAGGGTTCTTGTCCCTGAATAATCCAGATCATATTATAGGCACCACTTACAAATTGCAGTCTGCCATTTGGGCTGTTTATCTTCGTAGCGTTGCTCCAAACTTTATTGAAGATCCAGTTAGTTGTCCATGTGAAATCTTTTTTTCTGATATTAGTAGTTGTAAGCGCTATTTCAATCCCTTTGTTGGTCATGTCACCGATATTATCCATAACACTGCTTGCTATACCATTTTCCGTCGGTAATGGCCTTTGAAGCAGTAGATCTTTAGTATTTCTTACATAAAAATCAGTTGTCAAGTGAACCCTGTTATTTAGAATAGCCAAATCAATTCCCGCATTATATTGCTCATTTGTCTCCCATTTAAGATTGGGATTTTCAATGGATGTTGGATAAGCGGCGATGACGGGGCCATCAGAAATACCGGTAGGACCGTATATATATTGTGCCCCTCCGTAACTAACATTACCTTGCCAGGTATAGTTCCCTATTTGGTCATTACCGGAAACACCATAACTTAGCCGAAATTTTAAATCATTGAATGTTTTCTGAGACTGCATAAATGGCTCCTGGATTACCCGCCAGGCAGCAGAGATGGCAGGAAAAACACCATAGCGATTGTTCGGTGCGAACTTTGAAGATCCGTCCCGGCGAACCGACGCCATAAACAGATATTTGTCTTTATAATCATAATTAAGCCGTCCAAATAAAGAAGTAAACGTCTCTTGGTAAACCGCTCCACTACCACTCACATCATTTGCACCAAAGATATTTGGCCGTAAATAGTTGCTAAATGCCGGTAAAGGATTTGCAGCATTAGCTCCTCTATCATTAACTGACGAAAATGCTGTGGTTGAGTTAAATCCGGTATATTGGTTACTAAACCCTGCAATAAGATCAAAATTATGGAGTTTTGAAAAAGTGTGTTTGTAATCTATATAACCATCAGTTGTATATGAACCGGTTAAACTATTAGTTTGGCTTGCGACAATATCCTGATATTGCGGGTTTGAAAAATTAGCAGTTCTTTCGTGCCCTTTAGCTGCCAAATACGGGCTTTCGTGATAATCCCTAAATCCGGTATTCACCAATCCGGAAAGACTCAAATTAAAATTGAGACCTTCAACTGGTTCATAATTTAAAAATGTTCTTCCAATTCCAGAGAACTGACTCCTCCAGTCATATATTTCTTTAAGAGCAGCAACAGGATTTCCATATCCTCCATAACTAACTGGCGTTCCCCAGTCCTCGGAGGGTACCTGACCATAATCCCCGTTTGGCATGTACACCGGTATTACGGGATATTGTACAAGAGCAGCCTCAAGAATTCCGCCGTCCTCATGCGCCGCGCCCCCTATTTTATCATTAACTCTACTTTTGCTATAGGCAGCATTGTAGGTTAACCCCATATTAAGTTTATTATTCAATTTGAAAGTAAAATTTCCATTGGATGAGTAATTATTTTGAAAAGTTGTCAACACAACTCCTTGATTACCAAGATAACTAAAGGAGATATTATACTTTACATTTTCATTACCTCCATTTGCTGAAATTTGATGATTTTGATATAAACTTGTTTGAAAAATTTCATCCTGCCAGTTTGTATTGGCAACATTCGATGCAAAAATTGGTGCAGGAAGCCCTGCATTAGCAAAGGATTTCTTGGCAAAATCAATATATTCCGGCCCGCTTAGCACATCAATCCTTTTTGCTACTTGCTGTAATCCTACAGTCGAATTGTAGGCAAATTTGTTCTTGCCTTGGCCCGATTTCGTCGTGACAATGACAACACCGTTACCAGCCCTCGACCCGTATATTGCGCCGGCTGCTGCATCTTTTAAGATGCTGATACTTTGCACAGACTTGGGGTTTAATAACGCAAATTCATTACTCGTCACTACCATCCCATCAATCACATATAGAGGCTCGCTACCTGCATTAATAGACCCATAACCCCGAATTCTAATGACCGGTGCATCACCTGGAGCGCCCGAACCATCTTCGACCAAAACTCCTGAGACATTGCCCGTAAACGCATCAGAGAGATTGGTGATCGCCAGATCATTAATTTGTTCTTTTTTGACCGTGCTTACGGATGTTGTCAGCTTGGCCTTAGTAGAAGTTCCATATCCAATAACAACTATTGAGTCAGCTAAAGAATTCTTTTTTTCTAGTGTAATATAAAAGGAACTTTTGCCTCGAACTGAAATCGCTTGCGATGTAAACCCCACATAAGAGATTTCCAATATCGCATTCTCGCCAACATTTTCCAACTTAAAATGACCACTAGAGTTGCTAACCGTGGCGGCGTTGGTGCCCTTTATTTGGATTGTTGCTCCTGAAAGAGGTTTTCTTTCTTCATCCAGGACTTGACCTACGATAGTTTTTGTAGTATCCTCAATGGGAATAGTAATGTTGGGTATAGCCTTAAGTTTGACCACCACAGTTTGTCCCACGATTGAATAAGAAAGAGGTTGATTTTTAAAGCATATATTCAATACTTCTTCAAGAGGAGTCTGCTTTACCTGAATTGTTACTGGATTAGCCTTCTTTAACCAGTCGGTATTATAGAAGAACAGGTAACCGGTTTGCTCATTAATCTTCTTGAATACTTTTTCAAGAGAGGCATTCCGTTCTGAAATTGTAATGTTCTGGGCTGTGCCGTCAATGGCATAAGCCTGGAAAGTGAGGACTAGAAGAATGAAGGAGATTTTCATAATTCTAAGGAGTTTTTGCAAGGGTATAAATCGAATACACCCATTGCAGTTCAATTCAAAAAGCATACTTTTGCAAAGTTTAGGTTATTTAATAAAATCTCTCTTTGGTTTTATGTTCAACTTAAATCTAAGTGGAGTCCTGGCGCAATCAGGATTCCACATTTTTAGTAGTTATTTCTAAATCAATTCTGTGTTATTTAGAACTCTTGTCGAAAGCGTGTCTTTATATCGCTGATCATATCTAAACATTCTTACTCTCGTACAGGGTCTACATACTAATATTCTTGATAGGGACCGGTAGAGGTGTTTAGGGCAGCACGGTAACTTTCTTCCCATCAATTGTAAATCTCACTCCGCTTATTTCCAAAATTTTAAATATTTCTACCAAACTGCTGTTACGTGCGAGCTGTCCTCCGAAATGAAAATCTGTTTTTCCCCGATAAACTACTTCTACGTCATACCACCGACTTATCTGCCGCATAACCGTCTCTAAATCTGCGTTACTAAAATCAAATTTCCCATTCCTCCATGCATTTACTTCATCAAGATCTGCATTTTTGTTAATTCCCAAATGTCCCTCGGAAGTGACCACCGCCTGCTCACCCGGTGATATTATTAATTGCGATTTTTGACTTTTAACTTTGACAGATCCTTCTAATAATGTAACCTTCATGTCAGGCTCGTCGTCATACGCATTCACATTAAAATGAGTACCTAATACCTCAATGCTCGTTTCTCCCTTTCTTACAATAAATGGTTTGGTTGCATCATGAGCTACTTCGAAATAAACTTCACCTGTAATTTCCACTTTTCTTTCCTTTCCAATAAAGGCAGTAGGATAAGTAATAGAAGAGGAAACATTGAGCCACACCTGACTACCGTCTTCTAACTCCAGTTGAACCGGCTTGCTGCCTTTGGGCACCGTAAGAGTATTATATCTTACCGGTTCAGATAGAGAGGAGTTTTTGTCATTATAAGCGACACTCCCATCAACGCGTTTAAGTACCGTAACATTCCCTTCCGTGGCAAGCTCTCCATTATTGGCACTATCTAGTTCAATAGTTGAGCCGTTGGCAAGAGTTAGTATTGCTTTCCTGGCTGTTGGTGCCGATATATCATGGTTGAATCGTTTTCCATAGGTACTCGCTTCACTTTTATTATAATTAATAGTTGACTTTGAAGGGTTGAATAAAAAATAACCCGATGCACCTAAAACCAAAACAATTGAAACTGCCACCGCTATTCGTCTCCATAAAAAGATTTCTTTTGTATCGTTTGAATCTTCTTTCGATGCTTCAGCTTGCTTTTTCGTCATCAATGCAAGAGCCTTATCCAACTTTCCCTGTTTTAGCAAATGGGCAAAAACCTCCAATTCTTCCTCAGTAACCCTATTTTCAACATATCGTTCTACCAATTGACTATAGAATTTATCTTTTCTCATAGAGAGCGATTTCTTATAAAGACAAAAAAACAAGCCCGCAGGGTACCGGGGTCATTAAAAATTTTAATAAATATTTCAAAATTGGAAGAACTTGTCATTTCGCTTTGACTTTATCACCCTTTGACTGCTCTATCCATGCATGCGCCATTAAATTGGTGTCAGCTAATGTTGGATGAACGCTATCATGCGTCAAATAAACTCCCGGGACTTCTTTTTGTGCTTTATCATAAATAGCATGGTAAGGAATAAAGACAGCATCAAACAATTCTGCTATTTCTTTTGATGCAGCCTTGTATTCATTAAAACCTGGAAACCATTTTTCACCAACTGCTTCAATACCTGTAACAGCGGTAAGCCTCTAACCAGCCTAGTGAATGCGAATTGAAAAATTTTTCTATAGGAATTCCTGGTGAGGTATGGGGATATTCCGTATGAAAGGAATGTATTAAAATCAGATCTTTAGATATCAATAATTTCTTCAAACTATGCAGCCATCAATTTCTGACGCAAAGCTTTTGCTCGAACAACTGCTGGCCCGGCTACGATTGATTTACCAACCGGACAGTAAGCATTGGCCGAGGCTTTACACATGTTATACAACTTACCTCAAAACGGATCGCGGGTCGCAGGGAATTAATTAATTTTTCTTATGGCTCTCAGGGTTTGCTAGTTTTACAAACTGGATCTGTATGAGTTTATTTCTATGCAGAGTGATGAGGAACTTGGATACAATAATTTATCAGTCATTAAGGCAACAACAAAGGGAAAGAAAGCGGAATCATTAAAGCAAAAGTAATCGACATCGAAACAGATCAAGGTGTTCCTCAGTTAAGACATAAAACTTAGACACTTTTTGCGTTTCCCAGGCTTGGCGGTTTCCAGAATTTGAATGTTTTTAGTTCGTTTTAATTCGTTTTAATTTCACCTTAAAGTAGCCCCATGGAGACCAGAGAAGTAGTCTTTAAAAAATTGTTATGTGATGATTGATTTTGCTCCAGGATTAAAGTTCCATGTTTACTTTTCGAATGCTTGTACATGTTCCTAAATTTTTTAACCGTTTTGTTGTCTTGTCTATCTCTTGTATAATAGACAAAAAATAAGCTTGGAGGTTACAAGCAGTAAGAAAAAATTTCAGTAAATATCAAGACGGGATAACGGTAAAGTTGATAGGTATTTTTGCTGTTCCCAAACTTGATTATGAGCTGACCTAACTCCTCAACTGCCTTGAAAAGTACAAAGACTTATATAAAATTGAACAAAGCTTCCACAGCTTAAAAAGTTACTTTGAAACCCGGCCAATGTTTCTATGGACAGATTCAAGAATAGAAGGTCATATCGAGCTTTGCTACATATTCTTTTACCTGTTTATATTTTTGCAAAACAAATGCGGCTGTGGTGAACAAGGTGAACATGTAATACAATGTCTGTTAAGCAAGATGGATCTCTCTGAAATTGTACAGGACGGTGAAGTATTATGGTTGATATTAGCCACAAGTGAACAAATAGAGCGTTTATTAAAATTAATTCATTCAGAACAATTACATCCTGCAATAAGCGATGCCACCATAGCAAGCCATCTGCCCTACGATTTTGTAGGAAGAAAATCAAAAACACTTCCTTTGATTTCAATAAGTTAGCTTCAAAATCGTGACAGACTCAAGAAAAAATTTCAGTACATATCAAGGCAGGATAACGGTAAAGTTGATAGGTATTTTTGCAGTTTCCAAACTTGATTATAAGCTTTTTTCGGCTTTCAAATAGTAAAAACCTCTCCAATGAGATCGCAAATAATTCCCAGAATTGTTGATGGTATTATCAGGATGGAAGAGAAATCATCAGTGAGAATGCAGTGTAATAAACAAAAAGAGGCATATAGGAATCCCTAAGTCCATATCCAGCCGACCTTTTATTACACGCATTGATCGAACCATGTGTTTCTTTACTGTATTTTTCGTTATTTGAAGAAGGTCAGCTACCTCATCGTAACTTTTATTTTGTTCCCGGCAAAGCTTGAATACTGTACGCATTTGCGGAGACATAGATTCCAGCACGTTGTGAAGCCATTGTTCGTATTCTTTGCTAATCATTTCATTTGCTCCTTGAGGAGATACATAGCTATTAATAATTTCAGTTAAAACGACATTATTGTTGGAAGCCTTTCTTAAAAAATTGAGTGCATGATTACGGGCGGTTACAAAAAGGTAAGCACGGAAAGATTTGACTTTGCCTAATTGGCTACGATTTTCCCAGATTCTTATAAATATTTCCTGTGTTAAGTCCTCGGCTAACTCTGGGGACTTTACAAATTTTATTACAAAACTGTAAATAGAATGCACATAATGGTCATATATCTTATCAAAAGCCTCCTCTTCCCCAGAGGATAGCTCAGATAATAGTACCTGTTCATCACAACACAGCGGCGTGTCAAAACGGAATGTCATTTTCTTAGGCATTTTGGTCGATCAAAATCAAATTTAATAACAAATAATGACAAGAGACAACAATTAATTTACCTTCGCTGCCTTTGATGGATCTAATATTAGCCCCTGAACGAACTTCTGCAGTTGGACTTTCTACATTATTGCCAGGAGTACAGAGCATAAATTCTACTTCAATTATATCATTGTTTTTCCATGGTAACAGCGACTGATAACCGGGATCATCATTAAATCCGGATCGCCCATTTATATCCTTGGTAAATGGATCCTCATTGCCACTTATTACATATCGGGCCATTTAAATTATTTGTGACATTTGCAATTGATTATCTTGTGTATAATTAATTTGAAACTAAACGCAATTTTTTTCTTGGCAAAATTTATAACACAAAATCTACTTTATTTTTATGCAATCGTTCCCGATAACGTTTGCAATTTTCTCATAATTTGAAACTGGATAAAATGTGATATACTTATTCTCTTTTTTTTAAAAATAAGAAGCCAATATGCGATTCGATACTGTTACCATAAAGGATATTGCAAAGGCCTAGAATTTCTCAACATCTACAGTCTCGAGAGCATTAAGGGGTAGTTATGAAATAAGCACCGAAAACTTAGAAATTAGTGCTTGAGTATGCGGAGAAAATTAATTATCCCCCAATCCTATTCCATTAAGTTTAAAAGAAAGAAGAAACCGTTCAATTGGTGTGGTGATAAGTGAAATTGCAAACGATTTTTTTTTGAAGGCAATCAATGGCATTAAATCTATAGCTTAGAATCGTGGCTACCAAGCAGGGCGGATGAAGAATTAACTGCTAAATTAAAATCTGCTTGTAATCTTCACGATATCAAAGTGCTGGATCATATAATTGTAACAAGTGAAGGATATTATTCATTTGCTGATGAGGGACTTGTTTAGTCCCTTTTTATTCATTTTATTTTGTAAACTATACCCGATAATTTTTAGGACTCCTCAGATTTTTGAGTGGAAACCGACTAAAGGTAAGGTGATTGTGGGTTAAATTAATTTTTATACATTTGTAGCGACAGGGAGAATGTGGTAGCAAACGAACAAAATTGTTTCAGTAATTTTTGACTGAAAATTAACAGACTTTTCTTATAATATATTGATAATTAGTGCTTACAGATTCCTGTTCTGGGCACACAACCACTTTTTTAAAGTGGTTTTTTTATGAGTTTGTTTTAAGAAAATATTTTTTGAAGGATGGTCAACATTTGTAAAACATAAATTTACCTGATCATTGAACTGAAACAGCAGCATTTTTAGAATGCTTTCCCTTCTGTCTTCTTCCAGTTCATTGGGACCTGTTCGCTTTAGTTTCTCTTTGGTTTTAATGCTGCTTATACCTTGCCGGTTCGTATCCGTTTAAATCAAAACCTCTGCTATGCTTAATGTGTGCCATTGAGAACCTGCTTTCAATGGAAGCCCATCGCTAAATCTAATCGTTTCCCATCACTTGGCCCCTAACATGCGTGATATACTTTTGCAGAATAAACCAACTTTTCAGGGTTAGCAGCTTTAATATTTAGGCTATTAAAGATCTTAATAATTGACTGCACTGGGCTGGCTCTTATTTCCTATCGTTGAATGATGATTTATCGTCAAAATAATTCCATGCTTTTGCGAAGGCGTTTCATCAACATCCATTTTACTCTTATACCATTCCCAGTTCTTCCAAATAGCTTTCCATTAGGTAAAGATATTTTTTAACGGCTGCGAATGACTTTGTTTTTTCGTCGGTTGTTGCGCTTTTTGAACGAAGGGAATTTACTTTTGCGCGAATATTAGCCCGATAGCTTTTATAATAAATAAAAAGAGCAAATTCATTTTCCGTTCTCATAACGGGGAAGAGATGATTATAATGTTCAAGAAACAATGCTGACAAATCCTTACGGTCAAATGCATCCAAATCCATACAAAGGAATGCCACTTCATTCAATACATCAATTTGGCGGAAATCGTCATTGAACTCAATGCAATCAAACGGTACCGGACCTGGCAACAAAAAAATATTCCTTGAATGTAAATCGCCATGGCAATCCCTGTAGAATCCATCTTTTAATCTTTTTGCTATCAACTCTTTATTCTTGTTTAAAAATTTATCGGAAAATTGGATAGCCCGTCCTATGATGGTGCTAAATGAACTATCCAATTGTTTGGACAGATATTCTTTTTCACCTATCAGGTCATTGAATTTTTCCTGAATATCCAATAAATCCTTTTGATAAATAATGGTGGTGCTTTTATGAAAAAAAGCTATTTTCTCTGCCAGCTTTTTTATATTCGATTCGGTTACTAAATGCAGCGTCAACAATTTATCCATCCTTTTTTCCGGATCCAGTTTGTGCATTTTTACGGCATAATCTATGATGGTTCCTTTGTTTCCACCTATAACAATATTTTCCTGCCATTCATGTACCGGCAGCACTTCGATATAAACATTTTGAGCAAGCCTTTTATTTAATTCTATTTCCCTGTTGCAATAATGCAGGCGAAGCGCCAGAGTAGAAAAATCAACAAAGGAATAGTGTACCGGCTTTTTAATTTTATAAACGAATTGATCGCATATTATCACCCACGATATATGTGTTTCTATTAATTCGCGCCTGGTCGTTTCCTCAGCAAATTTCCCCCCGGAAAGCAGGCTATTGATTTGTTCTGTTGTCATTATTTGCTTTCAGATATTCTGTGGCCTTTTGGATCATTTCATTTAGGTTATTATCAGTTGACTTTAATATCAAATGAGCTTCGTCTAATGGCTCATTTTGCCCTCTGATAAGTTTGTAAATCTCAAAATCAGCCTCGCTATACAGCCTGTGCATTTTTAATCGTTCCCTGGTTGTGTCTTCATCTGCCTGTATTTCAATAAAAGAAATACCGCCTTTCTCTTTCATTTCTTCTAAAAACATTTTCCTTATATCTTTTTTATGAAAAGTGGCATCCAGTACTAAATTCTTTTTTTGTTTTACAGACTCTTTCATCTGTTCAAGCATTTTGTCATATACCGCTTTTTTTTCCTGGTCAGAATATATTCTTTTCTCAAAGTTTTCTTTTCTCACTTTATCACTGTTGACATATCGTGCATTGATCGCTTTTGCAAGCCTGGAAGCAAAATAGCTTTTACCTGAACCGGGTAAGCCAAAAACAATTACTATCATTTTGAACGATTATTATTTGATCTGATCATTTTTTCCGCCATCTTCAATCGTTATTATCCATTACCAATACGGCAGCCCCATGAACCTTTCCGTATCTAAGGTCATTCAAGGCATCGTTTGCGCTTTGCAACGGGTATGTTTTTATTTGTGTAAGAATTGGAACCTGCGAAGCCATTTTGAAAAAATCTTCGCCATCCTTCCGGGTAAGATTGGCAACGGACCGAAGTACTCTTTCTTCCCATAACAGGCTGTAAGGAAAAGATGGGATATCACTCATGTGTATGCCGCCACATACTACAGTGCCACCTTTATTGATATCGCTTAATGCCTTTGGCACGAGGTTGCCCACCGGAGCGAAAATAATAGCGGCATCCATTTTTTCTACAGGCGATTGCGAGGCATCACCTGCCCATACAGCGCCCAGTTCCATTGCGAATTTCTGTCCTTCAATATCCCCAATCTTTGTAAAAGCAAATATTCTTTTATCCTGTTGAATTGCCACTTGAGCGAGGATATGCGCTGCGGCCCCAAACCCGTAGATACCAAGATTCTTTACTCGTTCACCTGTCATGGTATAAGAGCGGTAACCGATAAGCCCGGCACACAAAAGAGGCGCTCCGGACGCATTTGCATATTGCGGCGAAAGCGGAAAGCAATACCGTTCATCAGCCACCGCATATTCAGCATAGCCGCCATCAATAGTATAGCCGGTGAATAAGGCTTTTTCACATAAATTTTCCTGTCCCATCAGGCAATATTTACATTTGCCGCAAGTGTATCCCAGCCAGGGAATACCAATTATTTCCCCTGATTTTACACGCGATGTTTCTTTACCTGTTTTTATTACTCTTGCTACAATCTCATGCCCCGGAATAAGCGGCAATTTTGGCGCTGTAAGTTCCCCGTCAATAATATGCAGATCGGTGCGGCACACACCACAGGCAACTATTTTCACCAGTACCTGGTTTTCAGCAGGTACCGGAACAGAAAGTGTTCTCATTGTCAACGGCTGACCAATGGCCTCTAAAACCATCGCCTGCATGGTTTTGGGTAGGGTTACACCGTTATCAGTTGATTGCATAAATGGATATCTTGTAATTGATAATTACAAAATCTCTGCCTAATAAACTCTTAATTGGGCAGGAATTGAAGATGAAAGAGAGGCGTTACTTCATGAAAAAGTTCATTCTTCTTCAAATTTATATTCAGGCACTTCAATTTCAATCTTATTTACCGCAATGTTAACTAACGGGCGCATTTTCCGCATTTGATTTTAATCTTACCTTCCTCCACACCGGTATGCCATTTGAGGACACTTCTGCTATTTCACATTTGTTTTATGATAGCCTGAAGAAATGCCTGCTTCTATCTCTTCGGCGACCGCTTTGACTCCCGCTACTTTTTTAGCAGCGTTTTCTGATGCCAATTTTTTTGAATAGGAATCCATCTGGCACGAAAGTATTACAATGCCATTTTTAACCGTTACGCTAATTTCTGATGCTTTTAAAAAAGGCTGTCAGTTAAGTTCTTCCATGACATCTTCCTGAATTTGATAACCCACCTATTGCTCGCCGTTCTCACATAGTTCATATCATGAGAAATGATTAGAGACGTAGTGTTGTATTTTTCCTGAATATTTTTCGTTAATTCAATTATTTCTTTTACCGGCTGTTACAAAAAGTTTAATAGCAAAAAAAGTACACAAGGTATAGTGCGTTCGGTCAATTCCCTTGTAGTAGCATATCTATACCATTTTCCTGAATACAAGATTTCATTTTTGTGTTTAATCAAATTGCCCAATTACCCATCGCAGATGCGCCACAATTTGTCAGCATTCCCAGGATATTTGCCTTATTATGCTTCCAGTATTACTTTCAGTGCCTTTTCTTTGGCAGCATTGCCGAAAGTTTTGTAGGCCTCAATTATATGTTCCAGTTTAAAATGATGAGTGATTAATTTTTTTGCATCCAGCTTTTTGGACTGCACATTTTTAAAAAGCATTGGTGTAGTAACTGTATCCACAAGGCGTGTGGTAATGGTTATATTTCTTGACCATAAAGTTTCCAGGTGCAGCTCAACACTTTTGCCATGTACGCCGATGTTAGCAATGCATCCACCGGGTGCGATAAGTGACTGGCAGAGTTCAAAAGTCGCCGGAACGCCTACTGCTTCAATGGCGGTATCTGCACCTTTTCCATCGGTAAGCGCCATTACTCTTTCAATTGTATTTTCTTTGCCGCTATTGATTACGGTGGTTGCGCCGAATGTTTTTGCCACCTGCAACCGGTTATCATCCACATCTATCATAATGATTTGGGCGGGTGTATAAAATTGTGCTGTAAGCAATGCGGCTAATCCAATAGGTCCGGCGCCTACAATAGCTACCGAATCGCCTGGCTGAACTTTTCCATTTATCACCCCGCATTCAAAACCTGTAGGCAAAATATCACTTAACATTACCAGTGCTTCCTCATCAGAACCTGCCGGTATCGGGTACAAACTATTATCGGCATAGGGTATTCTTACATATTCGGCCTGTGTGCCATCAATCATATTTCCCAATATCCATCCGCCTTTTACACAATGCGAATACATGCCCTTTTTACAATACTCACATTTCCCGCACGAAGTAATACAGGATATCAGTACGTGATCACCTTTTTTAAAATTGGTCACTCCGTTTCCTGTTTCTTCAACAATTCCTACTCCTTCATGACCTAATATGCGTCCATCAGTAACCGTTGGCACATCACCTTTCATAATATGCAGGTCGGTGCCGCATATAGTAGTTTTGCTGATTTTAACAATAGTGTCTGCGGGTGCCTGAATGGTGGGTTTGGGTTTTTCTTCCCATGATTGTTTGCCGGGGCCATGGTAAACTAAGGCTTTCATAATTTTTCATTTTAATAGTGAGGAATATTGTAAAGATTGTTTGTATTAAGCACTTAAATGATGATGTTTGTCATTAGTAAAGATGATCCTGATTATGGCGCATTAACCCTGACAGAAAGATTAGGTAAGATGAATAATCCTGTATATAATTTGATTTTAAAGTCAATCACAATAAAACATGCCGCGCCAAATAATTTGAATCCATCAAAAAAGAAATCTGCGATATTTATTTGCTTACTGTAATAAATAAGCTGCGGAAGGAATCAGAATTCTATAAGATTATATTTGTTGTATAACGACCATGTATAAGCCCGATTATTTATCACTTCAGGCCAAAAAACAAACGGGATTAATTTGTTTCCAAATTAATCCCGTCACAACTATTTGTAAATTGGTTATTTTCTTTGAGTCGCTCTAAATATGCATATAATAAATCCTATTATTCAAATGAGCTACTCCAAGTTTTGGTGACCCCGTCAGGATTCAAACCTGAAACCTTTTGATCCGTAGTCAAATGCTCTATTCAATTGAGCTACGGGGCCAAAGAGGCGCAAAAATAATAAATAATTTCTTCAAGCCAATTTCTTCTTTGTCAAATAAAAAATAAGCTGCCAATTTTATTAGATTATTCACTTTTCTATAAAATAAAGGCTGCTTTTTTTAGGTTTAAAAGAGAATGAAACGAAGTGCTTTTTTCTGCGTGCCTTCAAAAATAATATTTTTTTAAAAAAACAAATTCGACTAAGCAATAAAAAGTTTCTGATTGTTTTTTATCATAATCATTTTGGTTGTATGTTTTTTTCTTTCCCGGTTGGTATTATACCTTTCTATTTGTTGCTGATAAAAGTATTATTACCAGCCATATTTTTTGCAAGATCTCCCAATGTCTTTTGTTCAAAAAGCTCTCTCAACGGCTCTTTAATGGGTTTGTATTGAGCGTGCAACGGGCATGGTTTTTTCTCGGAACAAAGCCGTAACAGAACACGGGTTATGGTTTGCCAGAAGCAGTTCATTCATTGATGGCACAGCGTTTCAAACATTTACCTGGATGCGTATTTTAGGTGGAGCTATCTTTACTTTAGGAGGTGTGATACCTCTTGTTTGGTTTGTAACCAGCAGAAGAAAAGGATTGAAAAAAAGTATTCCTAATAATTTAAATCAACCGGCTGATAATAAAAAAATGACTGTGCCGGTAGCTTAAGAATTCCGGTTATTTATTCTTTTGCTATTGGATGAAAGCTCTATATTTTATTGCATCAAAAGAGATGAAAAGGATTCCAACTCCAATTGAGCCAAATTTAAATTACTATTGAAATTTTTAATATCCTTTTCAGGAAATCCATGGGAAACAGTAGCAGTTTTCCGATAATAATTTATTCCGTTTAGAAGCTGATTGTAAAAATCGCTAAAGTACTTTCCCTTTCTCTTATCCAATGGCATATTCACTTCTGAAAGTTGCTCTTTAAAATAAGAGATATAAATAAAAAGCTCATTAATGAACACATGAGGCCGCGTTTCATCTGTTATGATATTGGTTCTTCCATAAATATGATTTGACATTTCCTGAAGCGAAACCGGTTTGGAAAAATAAGCAATATTGGGGCCGGGGCAAATGGTAACTGCTGTCAGATTTTTTAAAAAAAACTGCTCATATTTGTTGGCGGCAGAATTACTCAAGCCTACGCACAGGCATTCTTTATCTAACACAACCTGCAATTCCTTTTCGTATTGTTTTGCAGGTAAATTCAATGATTGTAACTGTTTTATTTTGAGTTTCTGATATTTCGAAGATGCCGTGCAAATTGGTTCTTCGGTAAATTCAGTATTATTTACCAAATGCTTTTCTGTACAAGGGCTTCCGGGAATTCCTCTCTCAATTCTTTTCTTTTTTTCCAGTTCTGAACTGGTGTTTTTTAAATAGTGAAAGGGAACGCCCAAAGGTGAATTTTTACTTAAAATCAAATCTGTTTTTTTTGCTTTTTTCAATAATTCAAATGTCGGATCATCAACTGTTGTGGCCTCAGAAACCAGCAGAAAAGGCGTGCCCCAGCCGGTACCATCCATCTTATAATAATTGTGCAAAAATTCGCATTCTTCAAATGTCCCTATTCCACCTTGCACCGTTATTTTTTGAGAATGCGGGTGGCTGAAAATATTGCCGGTCTTGATTTCTGATGCTTTATTATAAATTTCAAACAAAGTAGAAATCAATTCCTTTCTTTTCAATTTAAACTCTTCCAATATTGGTCCCATTAAATATCCCTCTGTAGCAAATGCATGGCCACCGCAGTTTAAGCCCGATTCTATCCTGAATTCACTTACCCATATTCCTTTTTTTGCCAAATATTTTCCCTGTATCAATGCAGAGCGGTAATCACTCACTTTGATCACAATTTTTTTTACAAAATGATCTTGTTTTTTTGCATCAAACTCACTTAGCTTTTCAAGATAATTGTACAACCTCGGATTCATTCCAGCGGAAAAAATAAGGGAAGAATTTTCCAACCCGCTTTTTGCATAACCGCGTAATGCAGATAACGCATCTGACCCTTCTTCTATCAAAACACCTTCTTTTGTATAATTGTTTTTGTCAAGCTTGGTCATGATATTTACATCAATACTTCCGGCTCTCACATTATTTCTGAGAATCTCTTCCATCTTCTTCTTTTCCGCATGATCTGATGTTCCCGACATCTGCCTGTACAGTAGTTTGAGGTTGCTGTCATCCGGCAGCATTTCAAAATATTTTACAATTTCTGAGCCTGCCTCAAAGACAGATTTTTTTACTTTTTCAATTTGAGTGGTAACAATTTTATTGACAAGATTTAAATAGTCTGTAATTCTTTTTTCGCGGTAATTATCTTCTTTTGTGGTAATCGGAAACCAGGGCTCGTTTGTATAAGAATAATAATGCTTGCGCATCATTTCTATCAAACGGTCTTCCATGATAGAAATGACGGATGAGATACCGTATTGAGCCACTTTTACGGGTGAGTCAATAGTGAAAGCCAGTCCCATTACAGGGATGTAAAATTTGTGCGGATTTGGATTCATGATAAAGGATTGGATAATTTTTCTCTGATTTATTTAATGGCTTTTTGCCTGGTTTATTTCCGGATAAAAAGAAGTTGATTATCCTTCTGCAATTACATTCTCTTCCCTTTGCCAGGAAAGCTTTTGAATAACGCCCAGGTTGTTATTTGTCATTTTCAATTCATTTAACTGTATCGTACAAACCATGCCTGCAATAGCAGTTGCCATTGGCAATTTAAAATGATACTTGCTTCCGGCATCTTTACAAAGTGGGTGATTATCAGCCAACACTTCTCCGGTAAATTGAACTCCTTTAATGAATAACCTGTTTAATTTGTCGGGCATGATGGTTCCTGCTACCTTAGGATTTTTTAAAAGTATCCGGGAGTGGCATGCAGCAGGTGAGGATTTATAATAAAGTAAATTCTCTTTACGGTTGTAAACAAAAAAACAACTAAAAGAATAGGGCTCATTTATTTCGCTAACGCAACTAATAGAAGCGGCAGTTTGTTTTTCTAAAAAGTCAGCTATTTTATTAATCATAAAAATACTTCCAGGGTTTGTAAAAAATAAAATGTGAATGTAACCTCTTCAAACAGGTTTGCAGGTCATTATTTATATTTTATGATCTAAATCATTTTTGATCATTTTTCAACAATTTCTTCATGCAAAACCAATAAAGGTATTTTTGTCTGGTAAGTCATTTTTTTAGTATGAGAAGGTTGAATAATTTTAGTAATAAAATTTCTTTTGCGGGCTATCATGATCAGTAAATCTGTTGGATGGTTTTTAAGAAATTTACTAATGCCCTCTTCGATATCGTCTCTTTCAATAATATTGAACGAATGATTGTACTTATCCCACATCAAATCCGTACTCATCTTGTTTGCAATGAATTCTGCTGTTAGTTTTGAATTCTTTTTCTGAACATTTAATACCTGGATAAAAGGGTCGAATCTCTCAATCATTTTTTCAAGAATAGGAAAATTACTGAGCAATTTTTCATGACTAAAATCTGAAGCAAGCGTAATGGTATCAATGGTTTGATAATTGGCTTTTTTAGGAATTACCAAAAGAGGAATGTCTGTTTCATTAATCACAGCAGTAGTTGTGCTTCCAAATTTTGAATTGCTTTCACCTTTTCCTTTCATTCCCATTATAATAAGATCTGAATGTTTTTCTTCTGCAATTTTCCTGATCACATTTACCGGATTGCCTTTCTTTATAATACTGTCAATTTTGACTGTAAATTTTTTTACAATTCCTTCCATTTCATTTTTGAGAAATTTCTCATTTTCTGCATCAGCCTGTTTTTGTGAAGCAGGAATTTTAGTTCGTGGTATTTCATCAAAGGCAGAAACGCTTTTGTAAGCATGAACCAGAGTTAGCGGCACTTTAAAAGCATTTGCAAGGAAAGCTGCATAACTTACTGCATTAAAAGAAGCATCTGAAAAATCAATTGGCACTAATATATTTTTCATAATTTTTTTGTAAAACTAACTGTGAAGACTGAAAGTAAATATGATAATCATCGTAAAATAGAATGATTGCAATCATTGATTAAGAGTAAGCATGAAAGTGTTTAAATAGATTAAAAATCATTAATTTATTGAAATCTCCTATATTTCATTATTGATAAAAAAATAATGACAGCAATCATCGCTTTGTATGACAGATATGATAGAATTATGAAAGCTGGAGTAGTAACTTGCTAACAAAAAGCCAGATGCAAAACTATCTTTTTAATACAAACAATTCTTCTGTTTATCCTGGCGCATATGTACCTGTATTCAACGAAAATGAACTTAACACCTTAAATCATTCATGTAAAAATGAAACGAAGAGCCTTTCAGTAAATATTACAGAACTGGCAGGTTCTTACAAAATCGAATTTTCGATACCAGGTGTAAAAAGAGAAAATTTTACTATTGAAAGCTTATAGAAATATTATATCCATTTCTGTAATTCATAACGATGATAATTTCGATAAACAAAAAAAATTCCAATTGCATGAATTCAATTTTCACTGCTGCATTACCTAAGATCGTATTACCAGTCAATGCAGATCCTGTATTTATAAGTGCAGAATATAAAGCCGGTATCCTGCTTTTGTATATTCCAAAATCAACTCGTCCATCAAAATGGATGAACACAAAAATCGCCATATATTAATACCAGGCCACTTTTCAAAAACCCTGACGAATCTCATTGCTTTTGTTGACCACCGTATCCGTTTCTGTAAACGGCTGTTAATACTTTTGCCTGACAACAATATTTTTTAACATTAAAACAAACAATCATGAACTCACGAACATTGGCTAAAAGAACAGAAAGAACGCCATTCTTTTTTGATGATTTTTTTAACAAACCATTGCTGGATTTATTTGACACGGGCTTTTCATCAAGAATGATGAACCTGTTATCATTGTAATTGCTGACAAAATTCCTGCTTCTCTTTTTTCCCATTAATAACTTTATGCCAAATAAAAAAGACTTTGTGAAAAATAAAATAGCCGATCTGGAAATCCGGGAAAAGGATTTAAAACATTTTAAACTCTACATTGAAACATGGAAGCGATCGCTTAATTCAAGGATGGAAGAAAACGTATTGCTGAAAAATATGCTTTCAGACATTTTAAAAAATAATTATAATCAAAACTCTCTTGAAGAAATTGAGGAATTTCAAAACAAATTTATAAGCGAAGACGAATTAATTATTTCATTAAGAAAAGATGTTAATGATTTAGATAATTTACTGTCTGCAAAAATGTTTGGAGATGGGAAAATAGAAAAATCATTCAACTCCAAAATGGAAAATCTACAAAACGACATCACTAAATCTACAAACAGGTTTCGAATCTTAAAATCAGTCTTTAACGATTTTCAGCATAAAAATATCCGCCCGGCGTGAAAATCAGGAACTTTAAAAGTGTATATTTTCCTTTTTTACTGCATTTACAGCTATCACTTCTGCACAGCTCAATCCTTTCCTGCTTCAGCAATATTTCTTGCAAATTACAGGAAACAAAGAACCACCAATAAATCATCGGAAAGAATTGCCGGGATTTTATGCCATTACTGGTTATCAAACTAAAAAGGATTAGATTCAATTGAGCAAGAACTCCAGTTTTTTCAGGTTTACAATAAGGATACTTCCATCATTTTTTATATCAATAAGCTTTTCATTTCGAAAATCACTCAGGGTTCGTATGAGTGATTCTTTGGCTGTGCCCGCGATAGTAGCAAGGCTTCCACGGCTTATTACCATCGTATCAGCATCTTCCGTTTCGTGATATTTTTTATACAGCATTAAGAGTGCATCGGCCACTTTTTTGCGTAATGAATTGTATGCGATATTTACCAATTGATTTTCCCTTTCAGAAATATTTTTGGCAAGCAGCCGGATAAATTTCTGAGCTACTTCTTTATTGTTATTGATTAATCCATCAAAATCTTCGCGTGGAATTACAGCCAGTTCTGTTTCCTCTAATGCAGCAGCAGAGTCTTTATAGACAGTACCTTCCAGCATCGCCACATAACCCAGAAAATCGCCTGCGGAAAGAAGTTCTGTAACCAGTTCCTTGCCACTGTCGTTACTCTTGTACGTTTTTACTTTCCCCTTTAAAACACAGTAAAGCCGGTTAGGATGATTTCCTTCTGAATAAATAATTTCTTTTTTCTTGTATTTATTAATACTGCGATCTTCAGCGAGCAGTTTCAAATAGTCTTTACCAACAGAAGCTTGCATTAAGTATTGCAGGCCTTCAATCCCCGGGGATAATTCCTGTTTTAACAATTCCACTTTTTTCAACCGGCTGTCCACTGCATTCAACAACTCTGTGCCGGTAAAGGGTTTGGTAATATAATCGTCGGCGCCCAATTCCATTCCTTTTCTGAAATCGCCACGTTCGGTTTTGGCGGTAAGGAAAATAAAAGGGGTATTTTTTATTGAGTCATTTTTATGAACGGCATGAAGCACCCCGTAGCCGTCCAGCACCGGCATCATAATGTCGCAAATAATCAAATCCGGCAAGTACTCAAGCGCATTTGCAACACCTCTTTTACCATTTTCAGCAACAACGACTTCATAGTTAGACAATTCGAGTATTTCGGCAGTGTTGTCACGAACATCCTTATTGTCTTCTATCAGGAGAATTTTTTTCATGATAATTTTTTTTAGTGTTAAATGTTATAATGAATTCGGTACCTTTTTCAATTTCACTGATGCACCGCATTTTTCCATTCATCATTTCAGCGTATTTGGAAATGATATGCAATCCAAGGCCGGTACCCTGGATATTTCCGGCGTTTGCTCCCCGGAAAAAGCGTTCTTTTAAATGCCTCTGATCTTCTTTTGAAATACCAATTCCCTCATCTTTTACAGTTAATACAATCTGTTCATTTTGATTGCTGGTTTTTATATCTATTGTGGAAGTATCAGAAGAAAATTTGCTTGCATTGGAAATCAAATTCATAACAATGTGCTTTAGTAATGAATTATCTAAATAAACATGGGGGTCCCCTTTGTGTTGATAATTGATTTGCTGCTCTTTTTTCAAATTATTTTTTATTTCCTCAATGGTTGCCTTTATCATTTCTTCCACATTGAATTCTGAAAATTTTGCCTGTAACTTTCCTTCTTCCATTTTACCCAGACTAAGGAAATCATTTAAAATATCCGTAAGCATATTTACCGATGAAACAATGCGCTGCAGGTGTTTCTCGCGTTTTGGCTGGTCTTCAGCGGAAGCATATTTTTCTATTAAATATGCTGATGAAAGTACCGTACTGAGCGGTGTACGAAATTCATGTGAAGCCATGGACACAAACCTCGATTTTAATTCTCCTAAATTTCTTTCTAATTTAAGCGCCTGGCGCAAACCTTCTTCGGCTTTTTTTAATTTGGAAATGTTTTTGATAATAACGCCAATGTTATTCACTGAGCCATCTTCTTCTATTAACGGAAAAGCATCCATGATATAACTACCATTTGCCAAAGTATAAGGAAGCTCAAAATCAGCGATGAAGATTTTTCCATTGAAAATTTTTTCAAGTATTTCAAGAATAATTTTGCGCAATGGAGCGGGAAACTGGGGGTATATTTTTTTGCCTATCAATGCTGCAGCATCTACTTTTAATCTCTTATGCAGTTCGCCCCCCGTATAAACAAAATTGTAGTTTTTGTCGATAATACTGATAGTTCCATCAGGATAGTTATCCAGTAATTGTAAAAACAATTGCTGAACTTTTTTTAATTCCTTTTCCGCCTGAATTCTATCAGAAATATCAATGGCGATCCCCATATATCCGGTAATATTTTCTTTTGCATCTCTAAGCGCGGTTACGGTCAGCAATACAGGAAATGAACTGCCATTTTTCCTTATATAAGTATATTGTTTTTCTTCATGAATATTTCGCGCAGCTTTTTCCACCAATACTTCAAAGCTGCCTTTAATTACTACTCCCAATTCATTCTCCAATCTTTTTCGTTCCCCTTCTATATCTTTTATATCATGAAATAGCGCCGGTGTTTTTTTATTAATTATTTCCGATTCGGCATATCCTAGATTACGAACAGCTTCAGGATTAAAAAGGGTTATGATTCCATTTTCATCAGTGGCTATAATCATGGCGCCTGCAGTATCCAGCAACGTTTTTTGAAAAGACAATACTTTTTCCAGGTTGTCTCTTGATTTTTCCAGTTGTTGCATCGTCTCCCGCAAATCCCTGGTTCGCTGCTCTACCGTATCTTCCAATTCACTATTCAATTTTTTGATCTTTTCTTCGGCTGCTTTGCGAACAGAAATATTGGTAACAAAAGCAATAACATAATCGATTCCATTATTTATGTAGTGTCCAAGGCTCACCTCTACAGGAAATTCTGTTCCATCTTTCCTGGCAGCAAACAAATCCATTCCTATTCCCATAGAGCGCGTTTCTTGTTTTCCTTTATACTTTTCTCTGTGATGAATATGATTATTATAAAACCGCTGAGGAATTAATATTTCAATATCCCTTCCAAGCAACTCATCTTTTGAATACCCAAATTCTTTTAGAGCAAAGGGATTTATTGCATTAATGCGGCCATCACTGTCTGCAACTAAAATTCCCATGGTCGCGTATTCAAAAAAAGCTTCAAAATGATTGGAGTTTTGATTGTTATTTGATAAGAGCGGCTCTAACATTCTTTTTTGGTTCTGAGTTCAATAATAGGATGCTTTCCAAGGTGTAACAATATTGAATATCAAATTGACGCCATTAAATACTGTTTCTTTCGAATAATTGATACTGTTCTTTCAAATAAAAGTTGTTTCAAAAAATGGAATGATGTAAGTGCAAATTAAACTGGAAGTTGTATTCAATAATATGATTGACGTCATAGAGCCGGCTTATTTAAATCATATTTGCTGCCTGCGTCAAAGTAATCAAAAACTGATTTCACAAAGCGAATTGCCATACTTCTGATAAATTAATCTGATAAATCAAAAACTCATCGGGTGTAACAGTTCCCTGCACTATATTTTCACCCAGACCCCATACGCCGCTCAGGTGTATTATATCACGGAAACCGGATTCCGGTTCCAGCGTAAAAATCACTCCTGATGAGGCTTTATCCGAACGTACCATTTTTTGAACACCGACAGATAACGCTACTTTCTGATGTCCAAAACCGTTCTCCTCTCTATATTTAATGGCTCTATCGGCATAAAGAGAAGCGTAACATTTTTTTACTGCAGTTAACAGAGCTGCTTCGCCTTTGATGTTCAGATAACTTTCATGTTGCCCGGCAAAACTAGCCTGTGGCAAATCCTCCGCGGTAGCGCTGCTCCTCACGGCCACTTCATAATCATTTTCGCCGCATAATTCTTTATACGCCTGCAAAATCGAAGATTGAAGTTTTTGAGAAAATTCACCGGCAAGCATCAATGCTCTTGCTTTTGCTCCGGTCTCATGAAGATTTTCATAATTATTTCTATCCAATTCACTCATCAAATCATCCAGTTTTGTATGCAACGAGTTTTGAGTAAGAAATTCTTCAAAGGCATAAGCAGTTGTTGCAAATCCATCAGGCACTGAGATTCCCGCCGAGGTAAGTTTTGAAAACATTTCGCCTAAAGAAGAATTTTTACCCCCTACTTTAGCAATGTCTTCTATCCCGATTTCTTTAATTTTTTTTATATAATTGTTCATGAGATTTATTTTTTTTTTGGCTGTGGTGAGCTATCAGTCGATTAAAGCTACTTTTTACCACTTCGGGGAATACTGACAATCATCAGCAATAACGGCGATTGCTCTCATTTTCAGAAAGAGTGATTAAATAAAGAAATTGCTTCATCATCCTTTCCCGCATTTCCAGTTGCGGATTTCAGGCATATCTGTAGGTACTGAAGGATATTATTCCTTTACAGATGAAGGGATGATTTATTTCTCTTTCTAAAAAATAAAAAAAGATTATTGATTCATTCCTTTGAATTAATGGCTTTTTTTAAAGTCAACCGATTTCACCTCATTGGAAGACACAATCAAATTGCAAACAATCTTTCAAATAAAAAACTGAGATTGATATATTTGTGGGTAATAAAAGTTTTTAAAGTTACCTGGATAACTGTGATTTATGTTCCATCAATAAATTGTACTGCTTTTATGATACCTTCGCTTCCATTACGGGGTGCCCAAGCATTTGAAATGCTGTAGCAGGCTGAGATTATACCCATTGAAACCAAAGGTTTCAGGAACCTGATCCGGATAATGCCGGCGTAGGAAGTAGATAGTCCCACATATGACTCCGTATGATTATTAATTAAGGAAATTTTCTATGAAAGACTGGTTTGAGGTTTTTATACATGAACTCAAAGACATAAGTTGGCTTGAATGGACAGGCGTAAGTTTTGGTGTTGCAGAGGTGTTATTTGCCAAAGCCAATAAAATATGGCTTTATCCGGCAGGAATTATTTCAGTGATCATCAGTTCCTATTTATTTATTATCAGTGGCCTGTATGCGGAAAGCGTTTTAAATCTTTATTACCTGGCCATGAGCATCTACGGATGGTGGTTCTGGATGTATAAAAGAAATAGTATTCCTTTGCCCATTTCCAGAGCGACACAAAAAGAATGGCTTATTACCTTATTGATAGTAGTTGCAGGATTTGTGATACTTTATTTATGTTTAAAATATTTTACCAATTCCATTGTGCCTCTAATGGATGCATGGGTAAGCGCCACGGCATGGGCCGGAATGTGGTTACTGGCCAAAAGAAAAATTGAAAACTGGATCTTATTAAACATTAGTAATGCATTTGCTATTCCCTTATTATTTTATAAAGAATTGCCGCTATACGCTTTACTTACATTGTTTTTATTTATAGTAGCCATCTTTGGATATTATGATTGGATAAAAATATTAAAGCAAACGAATGACACCGGAAATTAAAAACAAATTAGCCCAATTTTCAAAAGTTGCTGATCAACAAGGCGTTTTATTACCTGAACAATTAGAAATTATTTACCGGGAAAACTGGTTTAAACTTTTTGTACCAAAAGAATACGGGGGATTGGAATTGAGCTTGCGGGAAGGATTAGAAACAGAAGAGGAACTGGCATGCATTGACGGCAGCCTTGGCTGGACAGTAACCTTGTGCAGTGGGGCTACAGAATTTATAGGATACCTGCCCACAGAATTATCGGAAAAGGTTTTCAGGAATAAAAAAGTTTGCTTTGGTGGAAGTGGCGCTGTAACCGGAACAGCAACAGAAACTGAAGATTATTATATTATCAATGGATTTTGGAAATACGCAACAGGCGCTCCTTATTGCACTCATTTTACGGCCAATTGCCTGATTCGAAAAAACGGAAAGCAATTATTAAATAAAAAAGGCGAACCTGTTTATAAATCATTTTTATTTACAAAAGACGAAGTGCAAATATATAAAGACTGGAATACCATGGGCTTAAAAGCTACAGCCAGCAATAGTTTCAGCGTTAAGGATTTAAAAATTACCAAAGAATATGCTTTTATAATTGGTGCAAAGCACAGTACATTACCGGGCTTGATCTATCAATATCCTTTTTTACAATTCGCTGAAACAACACTTGCCGTAAATATATCAGGGATGGCATTGCATTTTTTAGAAGAGGTTGAACAATTAATAACTCAATGGTATGGATCAAAAAAATATAGCGATGAAGTAACCAATAAATTGAAAGAAAAACTAAAAGAAAATTTCGGCAATCTCCGGGAGCATCGTTTAGCTTTTTATGAAGCAGTAAGCGAATCATGGAAAATGCTGGAACAAAAACACCATATCACCGCTCAGATGTTGAATAAAATATCTCTTTTAAGCCGTCAACTTTCACTCAATGCACGTAAGGCGGTAACAGAATTATACCCTCATTGCGGAGTAGCCGCTACTCAAAACGGAACCGTGATCAATTTAATTTTCAGAGATATTTTTACCGCAAGCCAACATTATTTGCTGAATCTTTAAAAAATAGATATAGAAGTAGCGTAATGCAATTATAATAAGGATGCCAAATATCAGGGTGAGCTTTTTATATCTTATGTAAGGTATCTTTTTAGAAAAGATTTCTTTATGTTTAAACAAAAATCATTAGTAAGAATCAACGGGTTAATTTTTTGTAACTCTTTTTTTTACAGATTATTCAATTAAATAAACATTCATAGTAAAAGGGATCATTAATGCAAAACAGTGCACCTTTTCTTCTACATTTTAATCAGCCGCATACAGTCCAGCATCGCCTGGTTTATTTCTCCGTTCATGTTTTCATTCCAGTTTTCAAAACTGATTTCAACATGATGCAAACCCTTTGTTAGCGATACTTTCATTGAATTGCTCCAGCCCCAGTTACTCCATTCATCTTTTCCTCTTTGTGGGAAAACCAAAGTGCCATTGGTTTTATTATCAATTGTAATCGTTCTGAATGCGCATTTATTTTCAGTGTTGATTGGCCCATTGCCATTCGCATACCTCACATCCAAAATATAATTTCCATCTTCCTTTATATTTATGGTAAAATCAATTTTCCGGTTTATCGTTTTACTGATTTCAACAAATCCTTTTCCCGTAAATCCCTGGTATGGCTTACCAGATTTTGAAACGAAATCTTCTATTTGTATTATTTGTTCGTTTACTGCAGGATAAACTGGTAACGGCTCGCTTGCAAACGATTCTGTCTTATTTTTATCAATTGCAATTAATTGATAATCTCCATATTTATCTGAATCAATTTTTAAAGAAGTATCGGAAGTTTCTTTTAAAACTTTTCCATTTTGTAAAATTTTATAAGAGATATTTTTACTCGTATCATTCCATGAAAGTGTTCCTTTGTTATAATTCACATCTGGCATTTGCGGACTAAAAATATTTTCAACGCTGTTGATTTTCTTTGAAGGAATATCCTTATTTGACAAAATAATTTTTATGGTATGGTTTCCCTGTAGCATGGATGAAACCTCATGCTCAGAAGATTCTTTTCCGTCTATTGAAAAAGACTTGATAGAATTTCCATAACCATCCATTTCAATATTTAAAACTGCATTGCGGTATTTAAAATTATCCAGCGTTCTTGTTCCATTAAAAACTTTTGGAACAAACGGGGAGAAAGAAA
>Ga0157370_10001213_pt1 | contig 32273 bp, 26 predicted proteins | sample C35metaG_FD_113463 | JGI IMG/M metagenome (GOLD analysis project Ga0157370, IMG submission 113463) | Corn rhizosphere microbial communities from Kellogg Biological Station, Michigan, USA - C3-5 metaG | ecosystem: Host-associated > Plants > Roots > Rhizosphere > Soil | place: USA: Michigan...
AATAACGTGTCGCTGCGGCTTCAGCCGCCTTTGCCTCTGTCTGGAACCCTTATCATCGATAGCACGCAACCGAACGTCCGGCTTGGTTCGCTGCGACTAACGTTAACTCCCACAGAAACAGGAGCGGGAGGCGTGGGCCGCAACGGCCAGACCCAACTCACCGACGACGGAACGTTTCAAGCCACCCTCGCCGCCGATTCCTACATCGTAGATGCCGGCGGCATGCCCGACGGATACTATCTGAAATCGGTGAAGTTGGCGGGGCGCGAGATGCCCGACGCGACGCTCGACCTCAGTTATGGCGGCGGACAGGTTGAAGTGCTTCTAGCCCCTACCGCGGGCGATATCACGGGGACCGTTCAGAACTCGCACGGCGACCCGGCTACCAGCGTCCAGGTCACGGCGGTTCCGATATCCGGATCTTTGCGCAAAGACATGAACAAGCTGGTGACCACCGATGTAAACGGCAACTTCACCCTGCACGGGTTGCCCCCGGGCGAGTACAAGATTTCCGCGTGGGAAGAAGTCGAGACCAACGCCTGGATGGACCGCGATTACCGGCAGCCCTTCGAGGCGCAGTCCGCATCCGCCAAAGTGGACACCAGCACGACGCCCACGGTCCAACTAAAGCTAATCGAACGCGGACGCTAGAACACAGGAATCAGAAATTCCTGCGCTACCAGAAAAAGACTATTCATCGGTACCTCAGCCGCCTATTACAGTGATTACCGTCAGCCCCGCAGGCCGACCGAGAAATTGAGCATGGGCCGCGTCTTCCGAATCGGGGAGCGGACGAACTTCCAGATTCGCGCTGAATTCACGAACATCTTTAACCGGTACTCGCTGCCGAGTCCCAGTTCGACGAACTTCGCGGCGACCACGACCACGTTCCCGGCCACCGGTCTTCTGATCGGCGGGTTCGGGTTCAGCAGCACCACCAATGGGGCTGGATCGACCCCTCGGGCAGGCACGATGGTCGCACGGTTCACGTTCTAAGGAACGAGTCCGGAGCGATGATATAGTGTTGAAGGTTACGCTACAGCGTGACCGCGCGCCGCCATGCGCGAGTCGCCAGAGAGGATCCTGTTCATGCGTTTAGCTCGCTTTATGCGGTGGTCAGAGATGTCCGCGGTTGTTGGTGTGATCGTGCTCTCGGTGGTACTTGCGCAGGTTGGACCCGCGCAACAAGGTAAAGGCAAGGCAACCAAGGCCGCAGCCAAGCAGATCAGCATCCCGCCCGGCGATTGGCCTCTCTATAGTCGCGACCTGGCGAGCGACCGCTTCTCTCCGCTCACCCAGATCAACACGACGAATGTCGCGCAGCTCAAGGAAGCCTGGACCTATCGGCCGTCGGCTCCTCCTCCGGCGCCTGACACTGAAAAGGGCGGCGGCAAAGGAAAAGGAAAAGGCAAAGGCGGACCTCCCGGACTCGTCGCCGAATCCACACCCATCGTCGTAAACGGCATCATGTATGTCGCCGGCGGCAACCGGGTCTTCGCGCTAGACGCCGATAACGGTAAGGAGTCCTGGTCCTACACGGCTCCTGGCGCCGTTGCGAATCGCTCCGTTGGCTATTGGCCTGGCGACGGAAGCAATCCTCCCCGGATTCTTTTCACTACTGGAACCAAGATGATGGCGGTCAATGCCAACACCGGCACGATAGATCCGGGCTTCGGTAACGAAGGATCCGTTGACATCGGTATTGCCTGGGGCGGCGCTCCGTACGTCTATAAGAACCTGATCATCGTGGGAAATAACAACGGCGAGGCCAATCTCGGCCCTCCTGGAGATACGAAGACCTATGACGCTCGCACCGGGGCGAAACTCTGGGAATTCAAGTCGGTCGCCCAGCCCGGCGATCCCAATCACGCGAAGGCCTGGCTCGACGATGGCTGGAAGAATCGCTCCGGAGTGAACGTGTGGGGCTGGTATTTCACCGTCGACGAAGAGCGCAACCTGCTGTACATGACCTTCGGCAGCCCGGCGGGCAACTACTGGGGCGGCGATCGCCCGGGTACGAACTTATACGGGAACTCGATTGTCGCCGTCGATGCGACCACCGGTAAATACAAGTGGCACTTCCAACTGGTCCATCACGATCTGTGGGATTCCGATCTTCCCGCCGCGCCCAGCCTGTTCAACGTCGTGAAGAATGGCCGGACGATTCCCGCCCTGGCGGTGATCAACAAGAACGCGCTGATGTATATCCTGAACCGTGAAACCGGGGAACCGATTCACGGCGTGGAGGAGCGTCCCGTTCCGAAGGGCGACGTGCCCGGCGAGTGGTATTCGCCGACGCAGCCGTTCCCGGTGAAGCCTCCGCAACTTGCTCGCAATAGCTTCGATAAAGCCAAGGATATGGTCACCGCAGCGGACACAACGCCTGAACACGTCAAAGCTTGTGAAGAATTGTGGGAAAAGGCTGGCGGATATTACAACGCCGGGCCGTTTACGCCGTTCCTGTTCCATGAAGCGGGCGCTCCGCCTAAAAGCACGTTGCAATTTCCAGGCAACGGCGGACCCAATTGGGGAGGCACCACCGCCGATCCCACAACCGGCTACGTTTTCATCGCGACACACGACGCCGCGCTCTCCGGATGGATCGAAAAGAAGGTTCCAGGCGGCAACTACGGGAATTTGACTGAAGGATCGACGCTGCCATACGACCGCGGCAGTATTTCCGGACCTGGGCCATACACCGGATTCACCGCCGGCGGCTTTCCGTGCCAGAAACCACCATGGGGCCGTCTGTTTGCGATCAATGCCAATACCGGCGATATCGCCTGGCAGGTGGTCTTAGGCATCAACGAGCGCTTGCCGGAGGGTAAACAGAACGTCGGCAACGTGGGCAGCGCGGGCGGAACCACGACCGCGGGCAGTCTGCTGTTCATACCATCGGGCGACAATCGTTTCCATGCCTTCGACTCGAAGGCCGGCAAGGAGTTGTGGCAGGTGAAAATGGACGCCACCATGAACGCGAATCCGATGACGTACACAGGCAAGAGTGGCAAGCAATACGTGGCGGGTATAGTCGGCGGCGCAGTCGTCGCGTTCGCGCTGCCGTAGGACTCCTCGTGAAGCACGCTTCTTTGTGGTGCTTCGTTGCATCGGGCTTGTGTGCTCAGTCGTTGCCAGTGGTGTCCATGCAAATGGATCCGGATCATATCGCTCAGAGCCTGCGCGACCGCAAGCCCGTGATGACTGGGGCGGATTGTGCAGCCCTCGACCTCTGGGAATGTCACTCGGACTACCCGGACCGAATTTCAGACCTGTCTCTACGTTGGGTTCAATTGGATTACGACCCAGAACTAGAGGCGATCCTGGTCGTGGAGGCCAAGGCCGAATCCACATACATGGCCTACGTTTTCGATAAGCAGCAGAGCTGGAGGACGGTCGGTACATTTTCCTGCGAGCGGTCCTGTGAGCCCAATAGTTTTATTCGAGTTCAGAAACTGACCTCAGATTCGCCGCCGCTCGTGTTGGTCCGACGCGACCTGGGCGGAAGCGCGTCATTTTTAATGACTACAAGCGCATATCACCTGCATGGGGGCAGCCTCTCGCAGGCACTTGAGATTTCGACTGATGAAGAAGTTTCCTTACCGCCGTCTGAACGGATCACGCGTCGTTGGGTTTTGCCATCACAGGATCGTCTGGTGATCCATACCACTCGACAATCGGTGCCAGCAAGAGTCCGAAACAGTTGCGAAGTCTACCGCTGGAACCCAACGTCGGGAGTATTCGAATCGGCTCCTGCTGATCGAGCGCAGTACTGTGATCCGAAAACAGGCACGCCAATCCCCGGCAAGTCTTCCCCGACAGGCCTTGGGGCCTATCCGAAGTGAGGCGGTACAACTATACTTGATCGAAGGATACCGATGCGCGCTCAATTCACGTTGCTCCTCGCTTGCACCTTGCCCCTCCTCGCCCAATCCCAGGCCGACCGCGACTGGCCTATGTTCAATCGCGATCTGGCCGGCACGCGCTACTCGCCGCTGAAGCAGATCGACACCTCCAACGTCGCCAAGCTAATCCAGGCCTGGCATTATCGATTCAACCGGGAAGGCAAGACCATCACCGGCAAAAGCGCGAGCGAACTGTATCAGGAGATTACGCCCATCGTGGTGAACGGTGTGATGTATACGCCGTCGGGCGATCGGGTAGTCGCCCTTGAGCCGGAGACCGGCAAGGAGCTGTGGACCTACGAAGTCCCCGATAAGGGCCTCGCGTCTTTTCGCGGCGTTTCCTACTGGCCGGGCGATCGCAACAATCCGCCTCGCATCATCTTCACCACCAGCCACAAGATGATGGCCCTAAACGCACGCACCGGCAAGGTGGATCCGGGCTTCGGCAAGGAAGGCTCGGTCGACCTGGAAGTGGCCTATGATGGCGCGCCCACCATCTATAAGAACCTTCTATTCATCGGGACGAATTTCTACGGACCGGGCGACCGGCACATCAATCCGGCGCTGGATCAGGCAAGTGGGCAGGTCCCCGAGCAGCACGCCTACGATGTCCGCACCGGCAAAGAGCTGTGGACATTCCACACTTTCCCGCACGAAGGCGAGGTGGGCAATGATACCTGGGCCAAGGACACATGGAAGAATCGCACCGGCAATAACGTGTGGGCTTTCGCGCTCACCGTCGACGAGGAGCGCGGCATTCTCTACATTCCCGTCAGCGGCTCCGGCGCGAACTTTTACGGTGGCGACCGCCCGGGCGCGAATCTGTTCGGCAACACGCTGGTCGCGCTCGATGCCAATACCGGCAAGCTGAAGTGGTTCTTCCAAACAGTTCATCACGAGCTCTGGGATTACAACCTACCTCCGGCCCCTGGGCTGATCGATATCAAAAAAGACGGCAAAACGATTCCCGCCCTCGCGCAGGTTGGCAAGTCGGGTTACATGTTCATCCTGAACCGAGTTACGGGCGAGCCGGTTTACGGCGTCGAGGAACGGCCGGTAGACAAGTCCAATGTGCCCGGTGAAGCCTCGTATCCGACGCAGCCGTTCCCGCTCAAGCCGCCGGCGATTTCGCGGACGAATATGACCAGGGCGGACATCGTCACCGCGGAGGACACGACGCCGGATCATGCGAAAGCTTGTCAGGAACTTTGGGATAAATTCGGACTGCACAACCAAGGTCCGTTCACGACGTTTCCCGTTCACACCGACGGCGACAACGCCAAGCCCGCGATCATTTTCCCGGGATTCACTGGTGGCGCCAACTGGGGCGGCACGGCGACCGATCCGAAACTCGGCTACATTTTCGTGAACACCAAAGACGCTCCAGCCATCGGCTGGATGACGAAGAACCCGAAGTACACGCCCGGGAATACCGAGGGATTAGTCGAATATATCCGCACCGGGCCGCAGGGGCTCGGCGGTTTCAACGCGCCTGCACACGATGCCAGTGGCAAGCAGATCGGTAACTATCCGTGCTTCAAACCACCATGGGGCCGCCTGATCGCGGTCAACGCCGCCACTGGGGATTTCGCATGGCAGGTTCCCTTGGGGGTCACCGATTCGCTGCCGGAAGGCAAGCAAAACACTGGCGCGACGAACACCGCAGGTCCGATCGTCACCGCGGGAGGGCTGGTATTCATCGGCTCGACTTCGGACAATCGCTTCCGCGCGTTCGATTCGAAAACCGGCAAGGAGCGGTGGGTAACGAGGCTCGACTACACCGCCACGGCTGTCCCCATGACCTTCATGGGTAAGAACGGGAAGCAGTATGTGGCCATCGTCGCCGCGACGGGCGGAGGCGGAGGACGTGGTGCTCGCGGCGGGGGTACGCCTGCGCCGCAAAATCAAGGCATTTACGTTTTCGCTTTGCCGTAGAATCTCTATGATTCGTTCCTTCTACGTAATTCTTGTAACGTTCCCGCTTCTCGCACAACCTCCGGCTCCCGGCGATTGGCCTCGCTACGGCCGCGACTCCGCGAGCACTCGTTTCTCTCCGCTCAACCAGATCAACACAGGCAACGTCGCCAAGCTCAAGACCGCCTGGACCTATCAGCTTCGCACCGAAGAAGAGCGAAATAACGCAGGACGCGGCGGAGGAATCGGCGGTTATTCCCAGGTTACGCCCATCGTCGTGAACGGAGTGATGTATATCACGGCTGGGAAACGCGTCCTGGCGCTCGATCCCGATACCGGTGCCGAGATCTGGAAGTACGAGGTGACTGGCGGAAATCCTTCCTCGCGCGGCGTGACCTATTGGCCCGGCGATGCGGACAATCCGCCGCGCATCATCTTCACCGCCGGACGCCGGATGATCGGACTCAACGCCCGCACGGGCAAAATCGATCCTGGGTTCGGAAAGGAAGGCGAAGTGGATCTGGTGGTCCCTTATAACTCGCCTCCAACCGTTTACAAGAACATGCTCTTCGTCGGCGCAAACGTTCCGGAGCAGCCGGCCACCGGTTTGCCAGGCGATACGCGCGCCTACGACGCTCGGACCGGAGCCAAGAAATGGGAGTTTCATTCGGTCCCGCGCCCCGGCGAGCCAGGACACGACGCCTGGACCGGAGACGAGTGGAAAGATCGCACCGGTGCCAACAACTGGGGCTTCTTCATGACCGTCGATGCGGCTCGTGACACGCTATACACCACCTTCGGAAGCCCCGCCAGCGATTTCTACGGATTCGACCGGCAAGGCCCTAATTTGTTCGGTAACTCAGTTGTAGCTCTGGATCTTAACACCGGGAAGATGAAGTGGTACTTCCAGGCAGTTCATCATGACTTGTGGGATATGGATCTGCCTCCTGCACCCGTCCTGCTCGATCTGACCGTAAAGGGCAAGAAGATCCCGGCTTTGGCGCAGACCGGCAAGGTCGGATTCATGTACATCCTGGACCGCACGACCGGGAAGCCGGTTTTCGGTATCGACGAAAAGCCGGTCGCGCAGAGCAAGGTGCCGGGTGAACACACCTCGCCGACCCAGCCAATTCCGGTGAAGCCGCCGCAACTCGCGCGACACTCGTTCGATCCCGCCACGGAAATGGTTACCGCCGCGGATACCAACGAAGCCCACGCCAAGGCCTGCGCGGAGCTGGCCGAAAAGAGTGGACCACTGGTGAACGAAGGTCCCTTCACTCCGTGGGTCTATCGAGCGCCCGGCGCGCCGCCAACATCGAGCGTCATTTTTCCCGGCGCGATCGGCGGGACCGACTGGGGAGGCATGTCCGCCGATCCTCGCGACAATTACGTCTTCGTGAACACCTCCGACTATGCCAGCGTCGGCTGGATCGAAAAGATGCCCGATAACGCGCGCGTGCCGTATGACCAGCGCAGCGTCTATGGCGCGCCGGTTCCCTCAAAATTCTGGGATCGCAAGACCGACGCGAAAGGAGCCTTGATGGGCTCGTCGTCATGGCCGTGCCAGAAGCCGCCATGGGGACACCTGACCGCGGTGAACGCCAACACGGGCGATTTCGCCTGGCGGATCGTGTTCGGCGTTACCGATGAACTGCCCGAAGGCAAGAGGAATACCGGACGCGTGAACGGCGGCGGATCCATCGCGACCGCCGGAGGCTTGGTGTTCATCGGGGCGACCAACGACAAACGTTTTCACGCTTTTGATTCGAAGACTGGGAAACTGCTGTGGGAGGTTAAGCTCGAATACGATGCGATTGCTACGCCGATCACGTATTCGGGAAAAACCGGTAAACAGTATGTCGCGATCACTGCATCGGGTGGCCTGGGGATTACCGATCCCAATCCGGCCAATCACGAACAGATCTACGTCTTCGCGCTGCCGTAGATTCCGTTCAGCAGTCCCAACTGAACTTTAAAAAGTAGAAAATGGCGGAATGGGGATGTTCCGCCTGATGGTGGCCCTGGGGTGCCTAGCTATAGTCTCCCCTCGTGCTCCCTGGGCCCGCAGTTTTTAGCACGGGAGGGGAGCCCGACGCCTGGAACTATCGGCTGTTCAACATGGCTCATATTGCGGCCGAGACCGGAGGCAGCACGGTGTTCATGCCCACCGACGATTTTCCCGACTTGCTCACAAGGGTACGCTCCAGCTACAGTCTCTGGTTTCGTCCGCCCGATGCGAAGCCGGGCACGGTTCGGCGAATTACGGTGGAGCTGACCGAGGAAGCGAAACAGCGACACCCTGGCGCGGAAATTCAGGCACGCAAAGGCTACATTGTACGCTAGCGCTACTTCTGTTTCTGCTTCGGTTGCGGCGGCACCACATGGACATCGTACAGCGTGTAGTCGCCATCGTACACGGTTGCGCTGATCCGGTCGCCGACCTTCACCGTCTTCAGAATGTCGGGCTTATCCACCTTATACGGCATGGTCATGGCGTCCATGTAGCCTTCGACTTTGCCATGATTCACCGTGAGGCGGTCGGTTTGTACACCCTCAACTTTCCCTTCGAGCGTGTGCGATTTGCCTTTGGCTGGTTGGGCCGTCCCCGTTGTTCCCAGCAAGCAGGCCATCGCCAAAGTCACTGCCAAAAGATGCAGGATGCTATGTACTCTCATTTCCAGACCTCCCTTAAAAAGAAGTTTAGCATCGGCCTTCCGCAGTTTACCTTTAACATTCTTAACCTACGTTTTACCTGCGCTTAGCAGCAGCGGCAAGCCCGCTCGCTTATGTTAGATGTAGATGGACCCGGATCAGATCCGCCGCCGAGCTCCTTTGCTGTGGCTCTTTATGGCGCTGCTGGTAGCGCTGGTCTGCGTGTTGGCGGTGCTGCAGTACAACTGGATCGGCGAGATCAGCGTCGACGAGCAAAAGCAACGCCAGTATGATCTGCAAGCTTCCGCCAACAAGCTAAGCAGCGCCTTTAACGCCGAGCTGAACACTGCTGCCGAAGCCCTTCAGCCCAACGATCAGCAGGTACAAGAGGTCGGGCGGCAGAAGGCTTACGAAGAGCGTTACGTTGCGTGGCATGCTTCGGCCGCCCATCCCCGTCTGTTTCGACGCGCTGCTGTCGTGGACGAGGAGAAGGGCAAGCTCGTGCTTCGCATGTTCAATGCGGATAGCGGCGCTTTGGAACCGGCGGAATGGCCTACCGATTGGACGGCCGCAAAGGAATTTTTCATCGCGCGATTGGCGGGGAACAATGTGCGGAACAATGGTCCACTCATCGACTATCCGCGTTTCCGTCCCCAGCCGGATACTGGCCAGGGGCGTCCGGAAGAGGACTGGCTGCTGCTGGAAATCGACACCAAGTATGCAAGCGATACCATACTGCCGGAGTTGCTCACTCAGCAGCTTGGCGATGATTTCCGCTCGCAATATCGAGTGGAGGTTGTTTCCCGCGTCAATCCGTCCGAGATGATCTTTGCAACCGATTCCACCCAGGCATCGCGCAGTCAGCCGCAAGCCACGGTGACGTTGTTCGATCCCCCCCGCCCGAATCGCGGCCGTGGACCGGGCGCGCCAGTCATATCACCTCGAGGCGTTTCGAACGATTCGGGACGGGGACGGTGGCTGCTCTCTGTGTGGCTGCGTAATGGTTCGCTCGAAACCATCGTGGCCAGCACACGCCGCCGTGATTTAGCGATTTCGGGAGGCATCTTGCTTCTGTTGCTCGCCACCGGCGCCGCATTGGCGCAGTTCTCGAGAAGAGCGCAGCGATTAGCCGAGGTGGAAATGGAATTTGTCGCGGGAGTGTCCCACGAGTTGCGCACGCCGCTTACAGTGATTCGGACGGCGGCATTCAATCTGCGGGGTAAGGTGGCGTCGAACCCCTCGCAGGTGGAGCGCTATGGTGCGCTCATCCAGCAGGAAAGCGAGCGTTTGGGCGCGATCGTCGAACAGGTCCTCCGTTTTGCCAGCGCGAAAGCCGGGCGCGTGGTGCAAGAACGTCAGCCGGTTTCCGTGCCTGGTTTGATCGAGGAGACCGTGCAATCCAATAAGGGCATGCTCGAAGACGCCTTGTGCGAAGTTCAGACCCACATCGAACCTGGTCTGCCTCCCATTACGGGAGATTCTATGGCGCTGCGTCATGCTCTACAGAATCTCTTAGCCAACGCGGCCAAGTATGGGGGATTGGCAGGCAGGCAACGGGTCGAGATGTCCGCACGGGCAGTGCGTGGCGCTAAAGGACAGGAGATTGAAATCCGCGTCATCGATCACGGCTCTGGAATTCCTCCGGAGGAACAGAAGCGCGTATTCGACGCGTTCTTCCGTGGAAAAAAAGCCGTGCAGGATCAGATTCACGGCACCGGACTCGGCCTGCATCTGGTCAAAAGAATCGTGGAGGCACACGGTGGAACCGTGAGCGTGGAGAGCGAGCCGGGCACCGGATCCACGTTTATCGTGCGCATTCCCGTTGCCGCGGCGGAGCATCAGGATGAACTCGCGCCTACTCTTGGTTGAAGATGAGCCCGGCCTCAGCCTCACGGTGACCGATCTTCTGGAGGCCGAAGGCTACCAGGTGGATACGGCCATGGATGGCCTCACCGGTTTGAACAAAGCGGGCACCGGCGATTATGACGTCGTCATTCTGGACGTGATGCTTCCCGGCATGAGCGGTTTCGATGTATGCCGCGAGCTGCGTCAGAAGGGTTGCGACACTGCGATCATGATGCTCACTGCCAAGACCCACGTGACGGATCGCGTCGTCGGGCTTAAGCTCGGAGCAGACGATTATCTGGCCAAGCCGTTCGATCCTTCCGAGCTCCTCGCGCGCGTCGAATCGTTGCTGCGGCGCATCCCCAAGAAGAAACGGATTCCCGTGGCGCAGTTCGAATTCGGCAACGTGAGCGCTGATTTCGCCGTGGGCCAGGTTCACAAGAAGGGCGAGCCTGTCACCATGGCCGCCAAGGAATTACAGCTGCTTCGCTATCTGATCGACCGTCGCGGTACCGTGGTTTCGCGCGAAGAGCTATTGCAGAACGTCTGGGAATATCAGGCTGACGTCTCTTCCCGGACCATCGACGTGCATGTGGCCTGGTTACGGCAAAAGCTCGAAGATAATCCGCAAAGCCCTCAATACATTCACACCGTGCGTGGCGTGGGTTACCGCTTTACGGCATAGCCGGTCCGTTAACTCTCTGCCAAACATCAGTTAAGAAGGTTAAGCGCCTCACACCTGTGCCTGGCAACGTGCGTCTTTGCTGGTATGGAAAGACAGTCGCATAAATGGTTTCGCGTATGGATGCTGACCGGAGCCGGCCTCGCGATTCTGCTCCTGGCGAGCAGCGTGATCAACTACGTCATCTCAGAACGCTCCACGGAGCTATTCAACACACGGCGTGAGATGGCGCGGGAGATGGCCGTTCTGGATCAGCTGATGCACGTCCAAAAGCCGGCTGCGGGAGCCTTGAGCGGCGTTCTCGAACAGGTGGTGCGCGAGAGTAAGGGCACGCTGGCGTGGGCGCAGATGGTGGATCGGGAGGGTACGGTGATCGCGCGCTCGGATACTGCCGCGGCTCCGGCTTTTACCGGCGATTACGTCGCGTCGAGGATTCGCGAGCGCCGCCCGGTCTTCGCTGTTCGCGACACCAGCGCCGGGAAAGTCGTGGTGGAGGCGTTTGCCATTCGTCTCCCGTCGTACACGCCCGCGGCATCGTTCAAAAGTGTCGCACTGAAAACTGGTCCGGGAAATATGGCCTTTGTCGAGCTGGCGTCGTTTGCCAACGCCGGCCTTCTGGCTTGGCCCGTCCGTTGGACTCTCATCCTGGGTGTTACAACGGGTTGCGCTCTTCTCGGCGCTTTGATTGTGTTGGCGGTCCGTTTCCGCGCGCATCTTTCCGCGAGACGTGTAGAACGCCAGATGGAGATCGCGAGCCAGGTGCAGCGTGGGCTGCTACCGGCGGCCGATTCTTCGCCGCGCGATTTTGGGGTGGCGGCCGAGTGGCGGCCGGCTTCCAATGTCAGTGGCGATTTTTATGACGCCTTCGACCTTCCGCAACCAGGCGCGGCCTTTGTAGTCGGTGACGTATCCGGCAAGGATGTTCCTGCAGCGATGTTGGCCAGCCTGATTCAGGGGACGGCGCACGCCTCGGATTGGACTCGTTCCGCAGCCGACCACAACGCTGCCACTGAACAGCTCAATCGGCTGCTTTGCGAGCGCGCTTCGCAGGAGCGGTTCGCCAGCCTGTTTTGGGGCTATTTCGATACTCCGACGGGACTATTGCACTACGTCAATTGCGGACACTGCGCGCCGCTGCTGTTCCGCCCCCGCAGCAAAAGCATTTTGAGGCTCAGCGATGGAGGCCCCGTTCTCGGTCTGCTGCCGCGCGCCCGCTTCGAACAAGGCGCGGAGCGGCTGGAGCAGGGAGACCTGCTGGTGCTCTACTCAGACGGCGTCATCGAAGCCGCCAACGCGGCGGGCGAAGAGTTTGGCGAGCATCGTCTGATCGCGGCAGTCGAATCTGGGATGCACGAAGAACCGAGCCACATCCGCGATCGAATTCTTCGCGCGGTGCGCGAGTTCACCGGCAGCGACGTGCTGGTTGACGACCAGACCTTGCTGGCGATCCGCTACACCGGCGAATCCGCCGGGGTGCTGGAGAGTCAGGCTGCGTGATTATCGCGATCGCCGGAAGACGAAATACGGGCCCCGTGACTCCGGGCCCAGTAGCTCCAGCCAAAGAGGCTGTTTCGCTGCCTACCCTGGGGCAAAATCACGGGGGTTCCATTGGGATTGCTCTAGTTAAAAAGCGCGAACGTTGCTGGCGGAGAGGGGGGGATTCGAACCCCCGGAACAGATTTAAGTCCGTTCGACGGTTTAGCAAACCGCTGCTTTCGACCACTCAGCCACCTCTCCGCGAAGTGGGTCGGTTCACCTGCGATATTAACACTAGCGAACCGGTTCCTGCATTCAGCCACATCATTCGGACCTCGCTCGCCGGGCTGACGGGCGTCGTCGCGGGAATGGGGCGGGGAAGCTCTGCATCACATTGTTGAACTCTGCCAGCCGCTGCGCTCAGCTCGTTACATTATCTTCTATGCAAATCCACGCCAGAGCGCCGCTTCGGCTGCGCGTGGAAACTCCGCTGGGTTTCACGACGGTGAAGTACATCGGCGCGATTGAGTTCGTAGAAAAACTACAAAACCCTTGGCAAGGATAAAGGTGGCTGGCGCGAAGATTTTCAATATTTCAGCCAGGAAGCTGGAATTTAGGTCATCGCCGCGAGCGATTCCTGAACGCTGGGATGTTTGCCCGCCTCCACATCTTTGCGGCGCAGAGTGTGGAATGCAGTCAGCACCGTATTCGCCTTGGCCAGCGCCGCCACTCGCTCGGTGAACGCCGCGAGCTTTTTACCCGGAATCGCGTACACCGCAACGCCGGGCTTCAGAATATCGAGATAGGCACGAGCCCCGCAGCATCCCAGGCTGAGCACGGTCTGGTTGTTGTTCAATGCTTGCGGCACCACTGCACAGGCTGGGCGTCCCATGGCCGGTGGAAGTCCGCCTTCGAGCTGCTGCGAAGCTTCTGACAGCACCAGCGTTTGATCCGCATTTGCAAACAGCAGGACCACGTCGGGCGGCAGAGGAATCTGACTTAACGGTCCATAGATCACCGCCTGCGGCCGATTCTTCAGAACCGGAATAAGCGGGATATCCTGTTCCCGTACATAGCCGAGGTCGGCGAATACTTTCAGCGCGTCGCTCAGGTCTTTTTGCGCCGTGGGCGAGGCTTCCAGGTTGTGCGTGTAAATTCCAATACCGCACAAGTCGTGATCGCGCGGTACAGTGGCGAACACGCCCTTAGTCGCTTCCTGCCAGAATCGGCATCCGGCTGGAACGGAGCCGGTAAACTGCTTCACTCCAGGTGGAACCGCGTCGGCGAAGCAAACGGCTACCGGGGGGCGCTCCAGCGTCAGGGAATCGATCAGGGTTTGGGCGATGGCAGGGTAGGTCGGCATCGATCCATGGTACACCGGATGCTTATGGGCGCCGAAAACGAAAATGCTCACCCGAGGGTGAGCATTCGCGCCTCCCCGCTGTCGCGGGGTGATGTACATGGGAGAATCAGATTCGACGGTTTCGCAACCGCCAAAACCTGGGTTGTGATTGCGATATTAGGGCGCGGAGCCGATGAAGTCAAGGGAAAAAACTTAGCTTGCGATCATGCCTGTAATCCATTGAATAGACTACACTTGCCTCAAAAGTCAGAAGTGGGCTATTTGTGGAAAAACTGTTGCTAACCCGACGCATCCACGGTCCGCTTTCCGTCTAAGGGTGCGGAACGTCAAGGCTTACTTATCGCCGATCCTCAGCAGCTGAAAGGGGTCGTCGTGACCGGGTTTTCCGAACTTTCTGCGCAAAACCCGGAAGCCTCCGAACCCTATTCCTACAATAATACTAAGGGCCCCAAGTACCCCCGTGAGGACGAAGACATTGAGAAACAGCTTGTACATCAATAGCCCCTGATTGACCGGAACCTTCTCATTCAACGTGAGATTCCCCGCATATTGGACCCGGGCCAGCACCCGTTCCGCGGCATCCTGATCGGGTGGCTGGACGATCGCAGCTACTAGCGGACCGCTCCGTTTGGCGATAGTACCAGGGAGTTTGGTGAATTCCTGCTCCCGTTCGCGGGCGATGTTGGGGGTCGGGTAGCTGAAAATGGCTAGGCTTAGCTCGCCTTTAGGCGTCCTGTAGCGGCCCAATTGGCCCTCGGTACCTAGGTGGAAGGCCGCCAGAGAAGGGGCGATCCTGGGTTCAAAGCGGGCCAGGGAGACTGGACCCAAGATATACCGCTCGGAATTAGGGATTAGGCCGTCCTGAGGAAGATAGCCGGCCAACGCAGGGAGGGGAGCATTGTCCAGTTGAGGGAGCTGGGTAAAAAGCAATTCCAGGTCCTTTTGTTCCGGGACGTCGCCAGAAACCTGAAAAACGTAGTTTCCGTACGCAAATAGGGCCCCGTCGGGGGTTTTGGCCGAAAGAGCGGATATCTTTGCCGGTGTAGCATTATCCGGCCGGCGGGCTTCGAATAATGCCAGGGCGCCGGTGGAGTCGCGGAGCCTCCAGGCGGCCGCCATAAAACGTTTCCCAGATGGTTTGTCAGGTATCGTGGTGTACTGCGCCTGTTCGGCGGAGATGAACCCGAATTCCTGATACAACGACGCATCGTCTGCCGCCAACGACTTAGTCGCGCCCCTGGCAAAGTCGCCGATGTGGCCCGGCAAAATGGCGGCGCGGAGCGGCAACGATGCGATAACCAGCAGGCTTAGCGCACAGGGCGCGGCGGTAAAGCGTGCAAGAAATCCTGCCGCCACACTCCGTTGTGCGCGTTTAAAACTTAGGCTCCGCAGCATTTTTTGTACTTCTTTCCGCTGCCACATGGGCAAGGATCGTTGCGGCCCACCTGCTTTTTCGCCAGGACGGGCTGTTTCGTAGTCGACCGTTCGCCGCCCACGAATTGCAGCTCGGCCAGTTCCTTTTCCTTCTTACGCTCGATTTTCCGCGTGAAGTCCATCACGGAATTCTGCGCGGCGCGCGATTCGAGCTGGCGCTGCTCGGCCGCAACCCCCACGGCTTCGGGCTCGTCTCCGTCCTCGTCTTCCTCATTCCACAATTCCGGATGAGGGACATTCGCGTCCGTGGGACCTTCGCTTCGCTGCAGGAAGAACAGGTAGCGTATCGTCTCATCCTCGATGCGATCCATCATGTCCTGGAACAGCACGTAGGATTCTTTCTTATACTCGACCAGCGGATCCTTCTGGCCGTAGCCGCGTAGCCCGATGCCTTCCTTCAGGTGATCCATCGACAACAAGTGATCTTTCCACTGGTTGTCGATGACGTTGAGCATGATCATGCGCTCGGTCTCGCGCAGCAGCGGCGCGCTGAGCATGTCTTCTTTTTCCTGATACTTCTTGTTGAGCTGCTCGAGAATATCCGCCTCAGCCTGGCTGCGATGCAGGTCCATCAGGCCTTCGGTGCGAATCTTGACCCCGAATTGCGTGAGCACGTCGGTTTCGAGGCCGGTCCAATCGTAGTTGCTGGGGTGCGTTTTCTCAGGCAGGCGTGCATCGACGAACGAACCCAGGATGCCCTCGATGATTTCGCCGACGCGTCCTTTCTGGTCGTTGCCTTCCAGCAGGCCGCGGCGCATGCTGTACACCGCCTGGCGCTGCTTATTCATCACGTCGTCGTATTCGATGATATGCTTGCGGGCGGCGAAATTCTGCGCTTCCACGGCCTTCTGCGCGGCTGCGATGCGCTTGGTGATCATCTTGCTCTCGATCGGCACATCTTCTTCCATGCCGAGCCGCAGCATCAGGTTCTGCATGCGCTCGCCGCCGAAAATTCGCATCAGATCGTCTTGCAGCGACAGGTAAAAGCGAGCAGACCCGGGATCACCCTGCCGTCCCGACCGTCCACGTAGCTGATTGTCAATACGCCGGGAATCGTGCCGCTCCGTGCCCAAAATGTGTAGGCCGCCCAGCTCGACCACCTCGTCATGCTCCTGTTGCGTCTCAGCCTTAAACCGGGAGAAAACTTCATCCCATTCCTGGCGTTCCGGCGATCCGACGGCGGCGGTCTGCATGGCGTCGGGATCCTTATTCTCCTTGCGCAGCCGCTCCTTGGTCATGAACTCGGGATTACCGCCGAGCAGAATATCGGTACCGCGGCCAGCCATGTTAGTCGAGACTGTGACCACGCCCTTGCGTCCCGCCTGCGCCACCAGGAACGCTTCACGCTCGTGGTTCTTGGCATTCAAAACTTCGTGCCGGACACCCATCTTGCTCAAGATCTTCGAGAGCTTTTCCGATTTTTCGACGGACACGGTGCCCACCAGAATCGGCTGTCCGGTGGCGTGAATCTGCTCGATCTCTTTCGCCGCGTTGCGGAATTTCTCTTCTTCCGTGCGATACACCATGTCCTGAAAATCCAGGCGCTGCAAGGGGCGATTGGTCGGGATCTGGGTGACTTCCAGCTTATAGATGCTGTCGAATTCAGCCGCTTCCGTATCGGCCGTGCCGGTCATGCCGGCTAACTTTTTATACATGCGGAAATAATTCTGGAATGTGATGGTCGCCAGTGTCTGGTTCTCGCGCTGGATCTTCACGCCTTCTTTGGCTTCGACGGCCTGGTGTAGCCCGTCCGACCAGCGCCGGCCCGGCATCAGACGGCCGGTGAATTCGTCCACGATGATGACTTCATCGTCCTTCACCACGTAGTCTTTATCCCGCTGGAACAGCACGTGCGCTTTGAGCCCCTGCTGCACGTGGTGGTTGACCTCCATATTGGCGGCTTCATAGAGATTGCCCATGCCCAGCAGCCGCTCGATCTTGAGGGAACCTTCTTCCGTCAGCGCTACGCTGCGGTGCCGCTCGTCAACGGTGTAATCGCCCGTGGTCCATTTCTGGCCCGGCTCTTTGCCCTCGATCACTTCGCCGCGAATCAGGCTGGGGATCAGGCGATTGATCTTGTAGTACTTATCGGTGGACTCCTCGCTCGGACCCGAAATAATGAGCGGCGTACGCGCTTCGTCGATCAGGATCGAGTCCACTTCATCGACGATGGCGTAGTTGAACATCTTGAACTGGGTGCCCTTACCGTCGACGGCGGGCACAATTATGGGTTCGATGGTGCGCTGTACACACTCGGCGATCCGGAACTTCATGTTGTCGCGCAGGTAATCGAATCCGAATTCGTTGTTGGTTCCGTAGGTGATGTCGGCGGCGTAACTGTTGCGGCGCTCGCCGTCATCCAGATCATGTACGATGACGCCGACGCTCAATCCCAGAGCTTTGTAGATCCGGCCCATCCATGCCGAGTCGCGTTCTGCCAGATAGTCGTTCACCGTGACCACGTGAACGCCAAGCCCCGAGAGCGCGTTCAGGTATACCGGCAGCGTCGCGACTAGAGTCTTCCCTTCGCCGGTCTTCATCTCGGCGATTTTGCCGCGATGGAGCACGATGCCGCCGATCAACTGGACGTCGAAATGCCGCATGTTGAGGATGCGGCGGCCAGCTTCGCGCACGGTGGCGAATGCTGGGATCAGGATATCGTCGAGCGAAGCGCCCTGAGCGAGTTGTTCCTTGAATGTGACGGTCTGCGCGGCGAGTTCCTGATCCGAGAGTTCCTTAATGCGGCCCTCCATATCGTTGATGGCCGCGATCAGAGGGCGCATCGCCTTGATATCGCGCTCGTGCTTGGTGCCGAAAACCTTGCCCATCACTGACTCGAAGTCCATAATTGAGCCTCCCGGTGTTAAAGATTAAACTTGCGGTTGAAATACGGATCGGGTTGCGAGTTGATGGTTTTTTAGCAGCGAAGCTGAACGAGATGCTGCGATCGTGGGGAGAAGGGAACTACGGTTTGGCTCGCGACCATCCACAACGAATGCCGCAGAGGAGTCTCGGCCAAAGCAATGATGGGGAAGATAGCCTGAGGCGACGGCCTGTCTGCGCGGACATTTAAAGCCGACGATTCGTCCATCGGTGTCGCCACCGACAGCAACAGACGAGTCAGCGAATTCGACTTGTGTTCGTTCGAAACAGCGGGCCCCTGGGCGATGATCGCCGATAGGGCCGAAAGGCCGAGCAGCGGAGCCAAAGTTACCAGGATAATTCGCCCGAATCGCACGGAAGTCCTTCTATTTGTGATTTTAGCATAGGGCGGCTCCGCGATTTGAGGGTGAGATAATCGACCAAGAATGCTTGGCGATCTCAAGCACGCTCTGCGCGGGTTGCGCCGGGCTCCGGTCTCCGGCGCGGTCATCATTCTTCTGCTGGCCTTGGGAATCGGCGCGAACACCATCATCTTCAGCCTCATAGATGCTCTGCTGTTGCGGCCGCTGCCGGTCCAGCGGCCCCAGGAACTAGTGCAGTTGATGAATCTGGGAGGCATCGTTTATCCCGAGTTTCCACGTGTTGTTTGCCACATGATGCGTAGTGATTCACCCCCGGCTCTGTCCGAGGTCGCCTGCGAAGGAGAATTGGATCTCGCAATCTCCGATCGCTCGCAGATCGAGCGGATCCATGTGAACGTCATTTCCCCCAATTACTTCAGCTTGCTCGGCGTGAGTGCTCTCTATGGGCATCTACCGTCGCTCCCTGACGAAGCAGTCCTGAGCTACCCTTTCTGGCAGCGCTGGTTCGCTTCGGACCGCACCGCTTTGGGCCGGAAACTTCTGCTCGATGGACATCCGTTCACAGTGGCGGGAATTCTGCCGCAAGGGTTCAATGGAATACAGGCCGATACAGGACCGGACGTTAGAATTACGGAGGCGGGCGAGGATACGCTTTCGCGCGGCGATGCGGTGGCGTTCCCATGGGTGTTCGGCCGGCTGCGCTCCGGCGCCACGCTTGCCGAAGTAACCGCGCAATCGGAGACGGTCCTCTATGCGGCGTCGACGGCCGCTCGGAAATCTCGCGACAAACTGAAGGCAGTCGCCATCGGGTCAGGATCATCCGCGTTGCGCGATCGATTCTCGGCGGCACTCGTTCTTCTGATGGCAGGCACGATTCTGCTTCTCCTGATCGTGTGTGCCAATGTGGCCGCGCTGATGCTGGCGCGCGCTACGGCACAGAGTCGCGAGACCGCCGTCCGGATCGCCGTAGGAGCCACACGCCGAAGATTGCTGCGGCAAGTAGCGACCGAGAGTGCGGCGCTAGTGCTGGTTGGCGGAGCCCTGGGAGTTGCGCTGGCTTACGCGGCCATGCCATTGGTGATTCGTGCAATGCCGCCGATCCGAGACCGGGCCGCGGTGTCTCATCCCCTGATCCTGGATATTTCGCCCGACGTACGGATTCTCACGTTTAGCTTGGGCATATGTGCGGGGGCCGCATTCCTATTTGCTCTGGCGCCCGCGGCGGCATCGGTAGCCGTGGACGTAAACGAAACCCTGAAGGCCGCACGGAGCAGCCCTAAAATTGCTCGGTCGAGAGGTGTCCTGGTCGCCGCGCAAGTGGCCCTTTGTACGATCCTGCTGTTGGGTGCCGGTCTACTGGTGCGCACTCTCCGGCAACTGCGTTCTCTCGACGCAGGCTTCGACTCCCAACACGTGGTTACGTTTTCGTTGGAGCCGCAGATGGTTGGCTACACGCCCGAAAATGGCCGTTCTTTGGAGGAGCGGTTACTGGAGCAGGTACGGTCGCTGCCGGGAGTCGTGTCGGCGAGCTATGCCGGCCGCGGCGTTATGCGTGGCACAGGAATAAAGACCACACTCGCGCCCACAGGCGTTCCAACCGGCCCAGGCGACGCTCTCAATACCAGCATGAATGGGGTCACCCCGGACTATTTTGAGACCATGGGAATCCGTATTTTGGCGGGCCATGGATTCACCGGTCGCGAGCCCGCTGGCGCACCAACATCGGTCGTGGTAAATCAGGCCTTGACGCGCCGCTTCTTTCCCGGTCGGGACCCGCTGGGACAGCACCTCGGCGGAAATGTTCCCGCGCAGCCAGCATACGAAATCATTGGTGTAGCGAGCGATGCCAAATACCGCTCGCTTCGGGAGGAAATTCCGCCGACGTTGTACCTGCCCGAGACCCTCGGCAATCGTGCCACGATCTTGCATGTCCGCACTGCGAACGACCCCAGCGGAATCATCAACGCTGTGCGGGGCGCGCTCCGCTCGCTCGACGCGCGCCTTCCATTCTATGAGATCCATACCTTGCAACAGGAAGTAGACGGGTCGCTTTGGCAAGAACGGCTGGTGGCTGCGTTGTCCTCCGTTTTCGGACTGATGGCTGCCATTCTAGCGGGCGTCGGACTGTACGGCATGCTGGCTCAAGCGGTTGCGCAGCGGAGGCGCGAGATCGGGATCCGCATGGCGCTAGGGGCTCTGCCGGGAGCGATCATCCGGCTGGTCACTTGGCAAGCGATGACGCCTGTCGTAGCGGGCGTTGTTACCGGCTTGGCCGCTTTTGCGATCGCGGCCCGATGGATAACCAGCCTGCTTTACGGCGTGCGCCCGGCCGACCCAGCCATAGTCACTCTCACGGTTGCATTCGTGGCATTGCTGGCGGCTGGCGCCATAACAGTGCCGGCATGGCAAGCGGCGTGGGTCAATCCGTCGAAGGCCCTGCGAGAGGAAAACTAGCGGAAGCAAATTCCCGCGAGTGATAACCTAGAAACAGAATGCTCCCGAAGCTTATTTCGATCGGAAGCTTTTACCTTCCGACCTATGGCGTGATGGTCGCGCTGGCTTTTCTTGCTGGGCTCGCGATCACCGTGAAGCTGGCCCGCCGCAAAGGCCTGAATCCCGAGTTGGTGACGAACCTGGCGGTCTACGTGGCGTTAGCCGGAATGCTGGGCGCCAAGATCCTGATGATCGTGTTCGATTGGCATCGCTACATGGCGAATCCGAGCGATATCTTCTCTCTAGCGACCCTCCAGGCCGCGGGCGTTTTTCAAGGCGGGCTGATTCTGGCGCTGGTCACCGCGATCATTTATATGCGGAAGCAGCGTTTGCCCCTGCTCGGTACATCGGACGCATTTGCCCCCGGGCTCGCGCTAGGACATGCCATAGGCAAAATTGGCTGCTTCGCCGCAGGATGCTGCTGGGGCATTGAAACCAAGGTCCCATGGGCGGTAAGGTTCCACGATCCGGCGGCCTACGCGCTCACAGGAGTCCCGCTCGAGATCCCGCTGCATCCTTCGCAATTGTACGAATCGGGTTCGGAAGCTCTGGTGTTCGCGTTCCTCTACTGGCGATTCGGAAAGCCCCACGCGCCCGGCCAGATCATCGGATTGTACTTGGTGACCAGTTCGGTTCTTCGGTTCCTGATCGAGTTCACGCGCAATCATGAGCAGGCGCTCCCGTTCGGCCTGCCTCTCTCGATTACGCAGTGGATCGCTATAGGGCTGGCCGCCGCGGGTGCGGTATTACTGGCCCGGGCACGCCGTCCCGCGGGGATCGTTCCCAATACCAAGCAGCCGGTACACGCCTAAATAAACCTGACCTTTCTGCCGATCCTTCCCGCAGGGATGCGTGTGCGCCAAAAGGGATTTGTCTTAATCGCGATGTCCGTCGCGATGGTACTGATGCTGGCCGTGATGGGCCTGGCTTTCGATTTCGGCCGCATCTACATCGCCCGCAACGAAGCTCAAGTCTTCACGGACGCCGCCGCCATGGCAGCTGCGTCGAAACTGGATGGAACTAACCAAGGGTTGGATCGGGCGCGCCAAGCCGTCGGGCGATTGCCAATGCGCTGGAACCTCGGCACTAAAGCGTTCACCGGCGTAGTGGTCGAGTTCAGCGCGGATAAACAGAGTTGGGCCCGGGTCACGGCTCCCGACAATCAAGTTGAGATTACTTTCCTGCGCGCCGTCGGCGGACCAGCCGTGTTCACAGTTCCCGCGCACAGCGTAGCTGCGGCAAACCCCGTGAGGCTGATCGAATGAGGCGGGTAAACCAGCGCGGCCATGCCATGATCGAACTCGCCGTATCAGCGGCTGTGATGATGTCGTGCGTCGCGGGAACGGTGCAGTTCGGTTATACGTTTTATATCTATAACGAGTTGGTGACCGCCGTGGGCAATGGTGGCCGATACGCAGCGATGCGGACGTACCGGTCCGCCGGGCAGCCCGACATCGAGAAAGGTGAGGCCGCGATCCGGAATATGGTGGCGTTCGGCGATAGTCGCCCTGCGCCAGATGCGTTGCCTCAGGTTGCGAATCTCAAGCCGGAGCAAGTGCGAGTGGAATGGGTCATGGATGAAGCCGGGAGACCGGCCGCCGTGAGCGTCTCGATTGTCAATTACACCGTGGACGCGGCTTTCGGAATGTTTCGCTTCACTGGAAAGCCGGCCGTCGAGTATCCGTTCGTGGGGCGATTCGCGCCGTCGGAGAGCGAGCCGTGAGACGTTCCAACCAAAGCGGACAGAGCATGGTCGAAGCGACTCTTGTTCTGCTAGTCTTCTTCACGCTGCTGCTGGGTGTGATCGACTGCGGGCAGGTCCTGTTCGCCCACCAGTCGCTTGTGGAGCGCGTACGCTCAGCCGTTCGTTGGGGCGTGGTGCATCCATGGAATGAGAAGACGGGATCCGAAGCCGTCGTCAATCTGGTTCTCTATAACCAGACGGAGAAGCCTCGCGGCAGCGTGCCGACATTCTTGGGATTGCAGCCGGAGAATATTATGGTCCGTCACCAGGCTCCCTCTGTCGATCGTCCGGACGACGAGACGCTCAATGTGACAATTGTGAATTTCCGCTCGCAATTCTTTTCTCCATTGCTAGGGCAGGGGATCGCGCGGGCGGTGGTGAGCCCTCGGGCGGTCGCGATCACCGCGCCGATGGCATCGCGGCAGGCCCTCACTTCGCTTCAGACGAATTACCCGCAGCCGTGAGAGGCAATGTGATCGTTGAACTTCTTGCGGGCAACTTCGTAAATGCGCCGGGCACTGTCTGCCCGCTTATGCGCTTTCTCGAAGTTCTTCCCGGTATTTTGCTGTAGCCCGGCGATCGCATCCGCGTAGACCTTTAGATCGGCCCGCAGCCGCGCCTTTAGAATTTCGCGAGTTTTGCAGGCTGGAGCGTCCGCCACTTGCATGGAATCAGTAGATCGTTTTGCTGGTTCTCTGTTTCAGAGAAGGGACGCCTAGGAAGTACCATGACTCGCGATCCTCTCGTTATCCTAGAGATTGGCTACCCTCAAACCCTTTCAACCTTATCGGTACACCTCCAAAGCCGGAGATCCGGCGAACCTGCTTACCCAGCCGTACGACAAAATTAGCCCTGCCATGCAGGCGAAGTATCTGGCCGCTAGCCCGTATAATCTGGTGCGCGTGATTCTCGGTGAACGCCACAGCGCGGATACTCCGTCCGACAACGTCTATATGCGCGCCGCGCAATATCTGCATGATTGGACGCGCGACGGCATCTTGGCGCAGGATCCTAAGCCGGGGTTCTACGCCTACTTTCAGGATTTTGCCGTGCCCGATACGCAGGAGCGAGCCACACGTATGGGGTTCATCGGCATCGGCAAAGTGGAGGACTACTCGGCGGGCGTGGTGTATCGCCACGAGCAAACGCTTTCAGGTCCCAAGAAGGACCGTCTGGAATTGCTGCGCCACACGCGCGGGCACTTCGGTCAAATTTTCATGTTGTATCCGGATCGTGAAGGCGCAGTCGATCGGCTGTTAGCAAAAGCCGCAGAGGGCGCGGCCGAACTCGACGTCCTGGATGAGTACGATGCCCGGCACCGGATGTGGCCCATCACCGATCCGGCGACCACTCAACTCATGCAGTCCCTCATGCGAGACAAGAAGCTGCTCATTGCCGACGGGCATCATCGCTACGAAACGGCCTTGGCATATCGCAACGATAATCCGGGCGTGCCCGCGGCGGAATACGTGATGATGACCTTCGTCAATATGTATTCGCCGGGGCTGAAGATACTGGCGACCCATCGCGTGCTGCGGAACCTCGAAGGATTCCAGGCTGCGGCACTGATCGCCAAGGCGCGCAGCGGCGGCTGGTCGGTGCATGAAGGAATGCCCGAGCGGGACGCCCATTCAGGCACCGTTCGGATTGGACTTGTCGCCGCCAGTAGGGCATACGTGTTGGAACGCGAGCGGCATGAAGGCGAATTGGATGTGCCTGTGCTGCACACCGAAATTCTTGGCGGTCTCCTGGGGATCAGCGAAGAATCCGTGCGCGACGAAAGATACATCACCTACGTGCGCGGGATCGATGCAGCCGTAGCCGAAGTTCGGGAGAAGGGCGCTCAGGCGGCTTTCCTGCTGGAGCCCACGCCAATTGAGGAGATGGCTCGGATCGCCTTCGCGGGCGGCGTGATGCCGCAAAAGTCGACGGACTTTTATCCGAAGCTCCTCAGCGGCGTGACAATTTATCGGTTATGACGACAGGCGGCGAGACCGCCTGTCCTACTTTAGTTTCGGAAGAATGGCGCGCAATAGAGCGGCCAGCGTATCTTTGACCCGATCGCCTGTCTCCATCACTTCCGCGTGACTTAACTTTTGCGGCAAAATACCCGCCGCCATATTTGTCACGCAGGAGATCCCGAGAACCTTGATCCCCATGTGATTCGCCGCGATCACTTCAGGAACCGTCGACATGCCCACCAAGTCTGCGCCAATGGTTCGCAGGTAGCGGATCTCCGCGGGCGTTTCATAGCTAGGTCCGGGAACCGCGGCGTACACACCCTCCTTTAGCACGCCGGCTTGCCTGGCGATCTCGCGATACTCGCGCGAGTATGCCTCGCTCATATCGGGAAATCGCGGACCGAACGATGCGTCATTGGGTCCGGTCAGCGGGTTCACTCCCATCAGATTGATGTGATCGGAGATCAGAACCAAATCGCCCGGCTTGTAGCCAAGGTTGATGCCGCCCGCGGCATTCGTCACCACCAGTGAGCGCATCCCGCGGTACATCATCTCGCGAATCGGGTAAGCGACCTGCTGCGCTGTATAGCCTTCGTACAGATGTGCGCGGCCTGCGGCGACAATCAGTTCCGTATCTCCCAGCCAGCCTGTTACCAACTTTCCCGCGTGGCCGATAGCCGTCGATACGGGCCAGCCCGGGATGTCCGAGTAGGGCGTCTCCTTGCGCTTTTCGAGCGTATGGGCGAACGATCCGAGGCCGCTGCCGAGAATTACGCCAATTTTTGAGGGATCGCTCAAAGCAGCATCCCGGCGATACAGGCCGACATGAAATTTGCCATCGTACCGGCAGCGACCGCCTTCATCCCCAGTCGCGCCAGATCCGACTTTCGCGACGGGGCCAGTGCGCCGATGCCACCTACCTGGATAGCCACGGAACTCAAGTTGGCGAAGCCGCACAACGCATACGTCGCAATCACGAAGGACTTCGGATCGAGTGCGTTGCCGATCTTACCCAGGTCGACAAAGGCGACAAATTCATTCAAGATCAGGCGCGTTCCCAGGAGGTTTCCTACCGTGGCGCAATCGTTCCATTTCACACCCAGCAACCATGCGATGGGCGCGAAAACCCTGCCCAGAATTCCTTGCATTGTGTCCGGCAGCCATCCGAAATAGCGGGTGTCGTGAAGCGCGTGGATCCCGCCGTTTAGCAGAGCGATCAGCCCAATGAACGCGATCAACATAGCGCCGATGTTCAGCGCCAGATGCAGGCCGTCGGCAGCACCCCGGGCGGCTGCATCGATCACGTTGACGCCAGGATTCTCCACCTCAATCTTGACCCCGCCCATGGTCTGGGGCTTTTCCGTTTCCGGCATCAGGAGCTTGGCCAGCATCAGCGTCGCCGGAGACGTCATAATCACCGCGGTAAGCAAATGTCGTGTCTCAACATGCGCGATCAGGACATAGGCGGCCATAACTGCGCCCGAAACGTGCGCCATGCCGCTGGTCATGATGGTGAACAGCTCGCTCTGCGTCAGCCCCGCGAGGAACGGCCGGATGGTCAGAGGAGCCTCGGTCTGTCCCATGAAGATGCTGGCGGCGACGCTGGTCGATTCGGCCCCGCTGGTGCCCATCACGCGCTGCATTACGCTAGCCATGCCACGCACGAATACCTGCATAATGCCCAGGTAATAGAGAATTGCGAACAGCGATGCAATGAAAATAACGATCGGCAGAACCTGGAACGCGAAAACGGTGCCGAACTGATCGTTAGGAGTGCCTAGCTTGTCGCCGAAGACAAATTTAGTGCCTTCGATGGCGTAGCCGAGCATGCCGTTGACGCCGTTGCTCAGCTTCTTGAACCACTCGGCGATGGGAGTTTTTAGAACCAGAAAGGCGAAACCGAACTGGAGTGCGAGTCCCCAATAGATGACACGCGGCTTGATCGCCTTGCGGTTATTCGAAAACAACAATGCGGCGGCGATAATGACGATGAGTCCCAGCAGCCCGGTGAAACGCTGCATTTCTGACCCGCTTGAATCATCCGACGACTTCGAGAATCAGCGCGCGTTCTTCGGGAGCGCTAGAGGAGATGCGGAAGGCGCCTTCCACCAGCTGCGCGGCGTCTTCCACCAAATCCTCACGCGTGTAGTACAGGCGGCAGAGCACTCCGCCCGCGTCCACCTTCTGGCCGACTTTAACCTCCAGAATCACACCGACGGCGGGATCGATGACGTCGTCCTTATTTTCGCGGCCCGCGCCGATCATAGCTGAAGCCTGGCCAATTCCTTCGGCGTCGATAGCGCTGACGTACCCCGCCCGTGGCGAGTTGATTTCGCGCGCGCCGGTGGCGTTAGGCAGCAGCTCGAAGCGATCCATCACACGAGCGTCGCCGCCCTGTGCCGTGATCACATCTTTCAACTTGCGGTATCCCGAGCCATCCAGGAGTTTGGATTGCGCCAGTTCGCGTGCTTCTTCAAGCGTCGGTGTGATCTTGCCCAGGAAGATCATGCGCGCAGCCAGTTCGAGGGATAGCCGGGTGAGATCTGTGGGGCCCACATTTTGCAGCGTCTGGGAAACTTCCATCACTTCGAGCGCATTGCCGATAGCGAAGCCCAGGGGCTGGTTCATGTCGGTGATCAGCGCCTGAACTTTCTTGTTCATGCGCCGCCCGATGCCTACCATTAACTGCGCCAGACGCCGGGCGTCGATTTGCTTTTTGATGAAAGCGCCCGCCCCGACTTTTACATCCAGCACTAACGCGTCGATACCTGCGGCCATCTTGCGCGCCATGATGGATGTGGCCATGAGCGCGATGGATTCGACGCTGGCTGTGGCGTCCCGCAGGGTTTGCAAACGGGCATCGGCTGGTGCGATATCGGCGGGCACCGCCCCAAACGCCAGCTTATGCTCATTCAACTGAGCAATAAACTCTTCTGGCGTAAGGTTGGTCCGGAGCCCGGGAATCGCTTCCAGCTTGTCCAAGGTCCCGCCGACGAAGCCTTGCGCGCGCCCCCCGGTCATGGGCACCACGACCCCTGCGGCCGCAGCCAGCGGAGCCGCCACCAAACTGGTTTTATCGCCCACTCCGCCTGTCGAGTGTTTGTCCACTTTAATGCCGGGAACCCCGGACAGATCGAGCGATACTCCGGAAGCTACCATCCGCTCGGTCATGGCGCTGACCTCGCGGTCGCTCATGCCTGAAAAATAAGTGGCCATGAGGAAGGCGGACATCTGATAGTCGGGAATCTCTCCGCTAAGATAACCGTCAACGAGAGAAGCGATGTCCTCAGGAGACAGTTCTTCGCCATCCCTCTTCTGGTGAATGAGGTCGACAGTTCGCATGTATAAGAACTGAGAGTAGCATACTTGATTGGAAGTAAAGGACAAGTGCCCCCGGCGGATGCATTTTTAGTTTGGCCGTGCGCGTGCCTCTAACGGGCTGAAGGACATTTAATCGATGAAAAAACTATTAGTACTGCTGTTATTGGCAGGCAGCGCTCTGTTCGGCCAGTTCTCCGTCGGAATCAACATTGGCGCACCTCCGCCTCCCCGTGTGATTCGGACTCGTCCGCGTAGCCCCGGAGCGGGATATGTGTGGGTGGATGGCTACTGGTACGCCTCAAACAATCGCTATGCCTGGCATAACGGATACTATACGAGGCCTCCCTTTGAAGGCGCGGCATGGGTGGGCCCTCGCTACGAAGGGAATCAGTTTTTTGCGGGGTACTGGCAAGGCAACGGCCGCCAGGAAGGGCATGATCATCGCTGGGACCGGGACAAAAGGAACCGTGATTATAACCGGAATGAGGACCGGGACAATCACGACAACGGCAACAGCCGCGGCAAAGGGCGCTAGACCAGAATCAGAGGAGCCGACCATATCGGGTCACGTGACCGGGTATGGTCGGTATACCTATATTCAGGCCGCCGGTAGGTTCAGCAGCGCCGCCAATTTCGGCCAGTGCGCGCTGGCGCGCACCGGTTCGCCCATAGCGCTTTGCAACATCCAGAAGACCAAGGAATCCCGCTCCTCGATAGCCGTCTCATACCAATCCGCGGCCACATCGATTTCGCCGCAGCAGGTGTGGAAGATCGCCCAGCCCGTGGCTGCTCCACTGATCTTGCCGGGTCCGAGCTTTTGTGCCAGTTCTTTGCCCTCGCTAGCTTGGCCCGTGCGGACCAACACGCCTGCGCAGAGGCCGATACTCATCGGGTACCACGGAGATAGATCGAACGCCCTTTGCGCAATCGGGAGGGCTTCCGCAAACTTTCCTCGCCCGGCGTAGAATCCGGCAAAGTAGTCGTAGGACCAGAAGAAGCTGGAATCCAGATGCATCGCTTGACGGAAATGTTCCTCAGCCTCCGCATGGCGGCCCACGGCGCCGAGGGTTGCTGCGGTAAACACGCGTATCGTTAATTGCAGTGGGTCCCCTTGAAGGGCTTGTTCCATCTGCGCGACTGCTTCCGCCCGGCGGCCTGCCGCCAGGAGGCAAAGCCCGGAAACAAAGTGACAGTGCGGTGACGCAGCATCGCTGGACGTCGCCAATGCGCACTCGGCTTCGGACTCTTTCCAGTTGAAATCGAAGTGCGCAGCGAGAAGACCCAGGGTGGAGTGCGCTTCCGGGAGCGAAGGGTCCAGTTCCAGCGCCCGGAGCGCCAGGGTGCGGCTCGTTTCCGCCACTTCGCGCAGAGACGATAAACCTATGGTCGTCCGGCCAAAAAGATAGTCGGCATAGAGGGCCTGGGCTAACGCGTACTGCGGATCAAGCGCGATGGCCTGCTCGTAGAATCCCTTGGCTTGCTCCATCGACTCCGCTGTTACCTTCCAGTGAAAGTGCTTGGCCTTGAGGAGGGCTTCATAGGCTGAAAGCTTGGGTGTGTAACGTGGCTTCACGGCGGCCGCTGGAGACAGCTTGACTTGGAGCGCTCCAGAGATGGCCGCCGAGATTTCGTCCTGCACCGCAAATACATCAGCCATCTCGCGGTCGTAACGCTCCGACCACAGATGCGTGCCGTCGGCGGCGGTAATTAACTGCGCCGTGACGCGGATGCGATTACCTGATCGCCGCACGCTGCCTTCGAGGACCGAGGTGACTCCGAGGGTCTCGGCGATCTTGCGGATGTCGATATTCTGCCCCTTGAAGGCGAACGCGGATGTGCGCGCGATTACCTTGAGGCCGGGCAGCTTCACCAGGGCGTTGATAATCTCCTCAGCCAGGCCGTCGCTGAAGTACTCTTGCTCCTTATCGCCGCTCATGTTGGCGAAGGGAAGGACGGCAATGGAAGGTTGTTCCGCGGGTCGGGCATGCCCGACGATCCCCATGAGACCTGTCTTCACGTCGGTCATGCTTTGAAACCGTTGCCCTGGCTGCTTGGCCAGACAACGGCTGGCAATGGCGGCTGCCGGCGACGTTAACGGCGCCGGATCGTCACGCAGCACCGCGGCGAGACTATCGAACGCGCGGCGTCCCGCCAGGAGTTCGTAGAGCACCGCGCCGAAGCTGAACACATCCGAGCGCGCGTCGAGCGATTTCCCCTCGGCTTGTTCCGGTGACATGTACAGCGGCGTGCCGGAGACACCGATGGTGAGCGTTACTTGGTCATCCGAGACCAGTTTGGCGAGGCCGAAGTCGAGAAGCTTGGCTCCGGCGGCAGTCATCAGAATATTGCCGGGTTTCAGGTCGCGATGGAGAATCCCCTTGGCATGCGCGGCTTCCAGCGCCGCGGCGATCTGCAAGGCCGCGCGCACGGCGTCGGGCTCGGTCATGGGTCCCTGGATGGGCGAGCCTTCGATATACTCCAGCACCAGGTAGTCCGGGCCGACGTCGTAGATCTGGCAGATGTGGGGGTGGTTGAGCGCCGCGACGGCTCGCGCTTCCTGCTCGAATCGCGCACTGTGGTTGCTTTTCAGCCGCTTGATGGCGACGTCGCGGTTCAAACGCGGGTCCCTGGCCCGGTACACCTCTCCCATGCCGCCCGCGCCAATCGTCGCGACAATCTCATACGGGCCGAGTTTGTCGCCTGCGGAAAGGGACATAGCGGGTAATCAGCTAGTTTAGACGATCACGGAGCGGACGGAACTCGTAATCACGGCCCACGTGACTGTGCAGGCAAAACTTTCTATTGACGCAGTGCCGCAAAGTGTGTAGTGTATCACTAGACTAATACACTTTGTGATTTTTCGCCTCAATCAGTCCTCCGGCATTCCGCTCTACCTGCAGCTCATCGAGCAAGTGAAGCACGCCGTTGAAACCGGCGCGCTCCGCGAGGGTGACCAGCTCCCGACCATTCGCAAGGTCGCCGTGGATCTGGTCATGAACCCCAATACGGTTGTCCGGGCGTACCGGGAATTAGAACACGAGGGAATTGTCGAGCTGAAGCACGGCTCCGGAGCGTTCATCCGCGAATCCGCGGGGGGACGGGCGCGGGTGATGCGCAAGGCACAGGCCTTGATGCAGTCCGCCCTGGAACGGCTCGCGCCGTTAGGGCTGACCGAAGACGAGCTTCGCAGGGTGTTTGAGAACGAGCTGGCACAAGCGCGTGCTGCACGCCAATTAGAAGGGAAACCATGATCGACAACATTATCGAGACAAACCAGCTCACCAAGTCTTTCCAAGGCCAGCCTGCATTGCGCGGCTTGGACCTGCGGGTTCCAACGGGGAGCATCTTCGGTTTTCTTGGCCGCAACGGAGCAGGGAAGACCACCACGATAAAGACTCTGATGGGGTTGCTGCGATCCGACGGCGGGACCGCTCGCGTGTTTGGAAACCTGGTTTCCGACGCTGACCGCTCCATCGAGATTCGCCGGCGGATCGGCTTCGTCACAGAGGACAAAGAACTGTATCCATACATGACGGTGGAGCAGATCGTCCGTTTTACGCGTCCGTTCTTTCCCAAGTGGCGCGACGATCTGGAGCAGCGTTATCTGCAGATGTTCGAGCTTCCGCCCAAGAAAAAGATCCCCGACCTTTCAAAAGGCATGCGATCGAAGCTAATGCTCCTGCTGGCGATTTCGCGCGGTGCCGAGTTGTTGATCCTCGACGAACCGACCGATGGTCTGGATCCGGCCGCTACCGAAGACGTGCTGCGCGAGCTGGTTGCGATTGCAGCGTCGGAAGGAACCACCATGTTCTTTTCATCGCATCAACTGGCCGAGGTCGAGCTGATCGCCGACTACATCGGCATCATCGATCACGGCAAGATGATTGTGGCGGGCTCCTTGGACGATATGAAGGCGCAGTATCAGCGGCTCCAGATCGTATTTCCGAATTCCGTGGAGCTGCCCACGCGCTGGGTGGCGGGCGTCGAACATGTGCGACAGGAGGGACGAGTTGTTTCGATTCTGGCCAGCCACAACGTCGATGCCATCATCGAACAGGCGCGATCCTTACCGGGTACGTCGGTCGAGAGCTTCCCGGTGACGCTCAAGGAGATCTTCCTGGAACACGTGAGGAGCAACTGAAATGTTGTGGTACAAAGCATGGCTGGAGACGCGGTTTAGATTGCTGTTTTCGCTCGTCGTCGTAGCTTTGGTTCTGGTGTTGTTGTATTCGAAGCAGGCC
>Ga0157370_10001214_pt1 | contig 32272 bp, 27 predicted proteins | sample C35metaG_FD_113463 | JGI IMG/M metagenome (GOLD analysis project Ga0157370, IMG submission 113463) | Corn rhizosphere microbial communities from Kellogg Biological Station, Michigan, USA - C3-5 metaG | ecosystem: Host-associated > Plants > Roots > Rhizosphere > Soil | place: USA: Michigan...
CTCCTCGTGCCTCTCATGGTCTTGCTTCGGCCTCGGTTTCGTGGCCGGCAAAGGCCGGCGGCCAAGAAGTACTCGTCCTCGGTTGCGGTTTTATGACAGAAGCATTAACCGCCGCGCTCAGCGGCCGGCACGACCGGCAGGTGGACGGTGAAGACCGAGCCTATGCCCAGTTCGCTCTCGATCTCGAGCGCGCCGCGGTGATGGCCGACAATGTGCTTGACGATGGCAAGGCCGAGGCCGGTTCCGCCCAGCTCGCGCGAGCGCGCCGGATCGATGCGGTAGAAACGCTCGGTGAGCCGCGGCAGATAGTCGCGCGGAATGCCGGGGCCGGAATCCTTGATCGCGATCGCGAGCGCCGGGCTGCACTGCGCGCCGCGCGTCACGGCAAGGCTGCGCGCGGAAGACTGGGCGGAAATCACGATCGCCGTGCCGGATGCGCCATATTTGATCGCGTTGTCGAGAAGGTTCTGGAACACCTGGGTCAGCTCGTCGGAATCGCCGAGCACCGGCGGCAGATCCTCGGGCAAGTCGAAGGTGAAGCGCATGCCGCGCGCCGCCGCGCGCTGCTCGAGCGTGTCAGCGATGGAGCGCAGCACGCTCGCGATGTCGACGGCGCCGGTCGGCGCGCGGTGCTCGTTCATCTCGATGCGCGACAGCGACAGGAGATCGTCGATGAGGCGTGCCATGCGCGCGGCCTGTTCGGCCATGATGGCAAGGAAGCGCTCGCGCGCGGCGCTATCCTCGCGCGCCGGGCCGCGCAGCGTCTCGATGAATCCGACCAGCGACGCCAAGGGCGTCCGCAGCTCGTGGCTGGCATTGGCGACGAAATCGGCGCGCAGCCGCTCGCTGCGCTTGAGATCGGTCAGGTCGTGCAGCAGCAGGACCGCCGCCGCGCCCTCGACGGTCGGCGGCTGCAACGGCGCGATGCGCGCCGAGAGATGGCGCTCGACCGGATTCGGCATCTCGAATTCGACCAGCCGCCCGCCTTCACCGCGCAGCACGGCATCGGTTGCGGCGAGAACCGCGGGGTGGCGCAGCGCGACGGCGAGATCGCGCTCGACCAGCCGGTCGCCCAGGAGCTGCACCGCCGCATCATTGGCGCGCACCACACGGCGGCCCGGATCGAGCAGCAGCAGCGGCTCGGGCAGCGCCGCCTGGACCGCGAGCGCCGCCGAGAGCTCCGCCGCCCGCTGCTGCGCCGTCGAGCGGCTCGCGCGCGTCCAGCGCGCCAGGGTGATCCAGAGATCGCGCACCAAGGGGCTCGTGGTCGTAACCTCGGGCATCGCGTTGTCATCCGCCGCCATGGCGCGGATCGCCGCCTCGACCGCGAGAATACCGCTGAGAAGCGGGCGATAGATCGCCGCCGTCAGCGCATAGCCGACAAGCGCCGCCGCCGCGGCCGGCGCCGACGCGAGCGTGCCGGTCTCGACCAGAACGATGAGAACGAGAAACAGCGGCGCGGCGAGATAGAGCGAGCCGAGAAGCAGCCGCGGCACCGCGCTCATCGCGGCAATCCACGCCCGAGCGACGCGGCACTGGCGATGTTGAGCGCGATCATCCGGCCACCTCAGGCCGGAGCTTAACGAAAGGCAGTGCTCACCGCCAACGCAGGAAGGAGCGCTCCAAAGCCGTCAGGATCGCGCCGATCACCAATCCCAGAATGGCGAGGATGACGACGCCGGCCATCAGATCGTCCGATTGCATCAAATTGCCCGCGGTCAACAGGAACGCGCCGATGCCGAATTGCGCGCCGATCATCTCGGCCGAGACGACGAGGATGAGCGCGATCGAGACCGAGATGCGGAATCCCGCGAGGACGCCGGGCAGGGCCGACGGCAGCATGATCTTCCAGACGATCGCCCGCATCGGCAGGTTGAAGCTTTGTGCCATGCGGATGAGGTTGCGCGGTACGGAATCGATCGAGGCGAGTGTCGCGATCACGGTCGGGAAAAACGCGCCGGAGGCGATCACGACGACCTTCGGCGCCTCGCCGATGCCGAGCCAGAGGATCAGCAGCGGCAGCAGCGCGATCTTCGGCACCGGATAGACCGCGGAGACGAGCGGCATGCCAATGGCGCGGCCGGCCGAGGACAGCCCCATGATCACGCCGAGCATCACGCCGAGCACGGAGCCCACCACCCAGCCCGAGCCGATGCGCACGAGCGAGATCGAGAGATTGTTCCAGAGATCGCCGCTGAGGGTCAGATTCCAGAGCGCCTCGCCGATCGCGGCGGGCGAGGGCAGGAACACGGGATCGATCCAGCCCCAGGAGACCGCGGCCTGCCACACCACGAGGATTCCGGCAAACGCGATCCAGGAATAGAGCGGCCGCGGCACTTCGAGAAAGCCGCCACCGCGGAAATCGACCTCGCGGCGCAGCGTCGGGCCGGTTACGGCAATCTCACTCATGTATCACCTCTCGATCGGCCACAGAGGCCTCGTCGCGGATGAGGGACCACAGCCGGTTGCCCAGATCGGCCAGCTTCGCTTGAGCCGATTTCTCGGTGCGCTCGCGCTGCGGGATCGACACCTCGATGACTTCCTTGATGCGCCCCGGACGGCGCGACAATACCACGATGCGGTCGGCGAGGCGCAAGGCTTCGTGGAAGTTGTGGGTGACGTAAAGCCCGGCGATGCGCTCGCGCAGCAGCAATTCGAGGAAATCCTCCATCAGGAGATCGCGCGTCTGCGCATCGAGCGCCGAGAGCGGCTCGTCCATCAGCAGCACCGCCGGCCGCACCACGAGTGCCCGGGCGATCCCGACCCGCTGGCGCATCCCGCCCGAGAGCTGCTTCGGCAGGGCCTTGGCGAAATCCGCAAGACCGGTGCGCTGCAGCGCATCGGCGACGCGCTCTTGCCGCTCGGCGGCGCTGAGCTTGTGATGCTCGAGCGGCAGCCCGACATTCATCTCGACCGAGCGCCACGGCAGCAGGGCGAAATCCTGGAAGATGAAAGTGAGCGGGTTGAGGCAATCGGGCGCGGCATGGCCTTCGAGAAAGATGCGGCCCTCGCTCGCCTTCAAAATCCCGCCGACGATGCCGAGGAGCGTGGACTTGCCGCAGCCGGACGGGCCGATGATCGCCACCACCTCGCCCTCGCGCACATGCATCGTGATGTCCTCGAGCACGACGAGATCGTCATAAGCGTGACGCTTGACGTCGACGATCACATCCATGGCTGCCTGCCCGACAAAGTCCCTCGAATGCCGCGCGCGGCCTTCAGACCTCCCGTCGCCATGCCGTCCCTTGTCCTCTTGCTTCCCAAGCCGCGGTCGCCCTTCGGCGGTTGTTTAACGTAATATAAAGCCCGGCGTTGCGCCGGTCCATGCGGCGCGCCCCCCAGGGTTTGGCGCCTCAAGCCTTCCTTAACGCTAATCCGGCTTAATCCCTCGGCGTTGGTCGCAAGGATTTTCCGGTCGGGCATGGCATTCATCTTGTTGATCGAAACCGAGACGGCGCTGCGGCGGTCGATCGCCCGGCTGCTGGCCGAGGACGGGCACCGGGTCAGCGAGGCGCGCGACGGGCGCGAGGGCTTGCGCCGGCTCGCTGCGGAGCGCCCCGACATCGTTCTCACCGACATGATCATGCCGCATGCCGATGGGCTCGAAGTGCTTACCGCCAATCGCCGCCGCGCCCGGCCCGCGCGCTTGATCGCCATGCATCGGGGTGGGCTCGGCCCCGACTATCTCAAGGCCGCCATCGAGCTTGGCGCCGACGGCGCCCTCAGCAAACCCTTCCGCCGCGCCGATCTCCAGGCGGCGATCGCCGCCTGCCTCGCCGAGGACGCGCCGGCGCAACGCTACGCCTGAGTTTCACGGGCCGGCGCGGAATGCTAATTTCCGGGCCATGCCGCCCGGCAGTCCCGCCTCGTCTCCCACGCCCGACACGCAAGCCGCCGCTCCGCCATCCGAAGCGACGCCGGTCATCGCCCAATATCTCGCGCTGAAGCGCGAGCATCCCGAGGCGCTGCTGTTCTATCGCATGGGCGATTTCTACGAGCTGTTCTTTGAGGATGCCGGCCGCGCCGCGGCCGCGCTCGATATCCAGCTGACGAAGCGCGGCAAGCATGCGGGCGAGGACATTCCGATGTGCGGCGTGCCCGTCCATGCCGCCGAGGCCTATCTCGCGCGGCTGATCCGCCAAGGCTTCCGCGTCGCCGTCTGCGAACAGATGGAGGATCCCGCCGAGGCCAAGAAACGCGGCAGCAAATCGCCGGTGAAGCGCGCGGTGGTGCGGATCGTCACCCCCGGCACGCTCACCGAGGAAAATCTTCTCGATGCGCGGCGAAACAACTATCTCGCGGCGCTCGCCGAGGCATCGGCGAGCCTCGCCATCGCCTGGCTCGACCTCTCGACCGGCGATTTCGCGGTCGAGGAAGTGCCGGCCAGTGGCCTTGCCGCGGCGCTGGCGCGGATCGGTCCCGGCGAGTTGATCCTGCCCGAGCGGCTCTTGGCGCGGCCCGCGCTCGCCGAGATGCTGAGCCAGCAAAAAGCAATCACGCCGCTCGGCAACAGCCGCTTCGATAGCGACAATGGCCGGCGCCGGCTCGAGAGCCTCTATGGCGTGCGCGAGCTCGCGGGTTTCGGCAATTTCGCCCGTGCCGAGCTCGCCGCCTGCGGTGCGCTGGTCGATTACGTCGCGTTGACGCAGCAAGGCCGCTTGCCCTCGCTGCCACCGCCGCGCCAGCTGAAGCCCGGCGACCGGATGGAGATCGACGCGGCGACGCGGCGCAATCTCGAGCTGACCGAGAGTCTCGGCGGCGAGCGGGCCGGCAGCCTTCTCGCCGCGATCGACCGCACCCGGACCGGCGCCGGGGCGCGGCTTCTCGCCGAGCAGCTCGCGGCGCCGCTGACCGATCCCGCCCAAATCGATGAACGGCTCGATGCGGTGGCATTCTTCGCCGTCGCCGAGCGTTTGCGCGAGGCGGTACGCGAAAGGCTTGGCCATTGCGCCGACATGGCGCGGGCGATGACCCGGCTCGAGCTGGGACGTGGCGGCCCGCGCGACCTCGCGGCGCTGCGCGACACGCTCGGCGAGACGGCGCAATTGCGCAGGCTGCTGGACGATGCGGGCTTCGGCGCGCCGCCCGCGCGTATCGTCGCCATCGCCGGCGATCTCGGCGATCACGCCGCCCTTACGGCGCATTTGGAGCGCGCGCTCGCCGCCGATCTTCCGCTTTTGGCGCGCGATGGCGGCTTCATTGCCAAGGCCTATTCGCCCGAGCTCGATCAGCTGCGCGACCTGCGCGATGAAAGCCGCCGCCTTATCGCCGAGCTTCAGGCGCGCTACGCCGCCGAGACCGGCATCGCCAATCTCAAGATTCGTCACAACAACGTGCTCGGCTATCACATCGAGGTGACGCCCGCGCATGCCGCGAAGATGGGCTCGAGTTTCATTCATCGTCAGACCATGGCCTCGTCGATGCGCTATTCCTCGGTCGAACTCGGCGCGCTCGAGAGCAAGATCGCCTCGGCCGCGGATCGCGCGCTGGCGCTCGAGCTGAAGCTGTTCGAGGCGCTTCTCGCCGAGGTGCGCGCCGAGGGCATCGCGATCGCACGCGCGGCCGCGGCGCTGGCGACGCTCGATGTCGCGGCGGCGCTGGCGGAGCTCGCGGTCGCCGAGCGCTATTGCCGGCCGGAGATCGATGCGGGCCTCGGCTTCGCCATCCGCCAAGGCCGTCATCCGGTGGTCGAGGCGGCGCTGAAGCGCGCGCAAGGCCAAGCCTTCATCGCCAATGATTGCGATCTCAAGGACGGCAGCCGGCTTTGGCTGTTGACCGGCCCCAACATGGCGGGCAAGAGCACCTTCCTGCGCCAGAACGCGCTGATCGCGGTGATGGCGCAGATGGGCTCCTTCGTTCCCGCCGAAGCCGCGCGTCTCGGCGTGGTCGACCGGCTCTTCAGCCGGGTCGGCGCGGCCGACGATCTCGCGCGCGGGCGCTCGACCTTCATGGTCGAGATGGTCGAGACCGCCGCGATCCTCAACCAGGCGACGCCGCGCTCGCTCGTCATTCTCGATGAGATCGGCCGCGGCACCGCGACCTTCGACGGGCTGTCGATCGCCTGGGCGGCGATCGAGCATCTGCACGACGCCAATTGCTGCCGCGCACTGTTCGCGACGCATTACCACGAGCTGACGGCGCTGGCGGCAAAGCTCAACCAGCTCGCCTGCCACACGATGCGCGTCAAGGAATGGCAGGGCGACGTCGTCTTCCTGCACGAGGTGGCGGCAGGCGCCGCCGACCGTTCCTACGGCATCCATGTGGCAAAGCTCGCCGGCCTGCCGGCGGCGGTGATCGCGCGCGCCGAAGAGGTGCTCGAGACCTTGGAAAAAGGCGAGCAGGGCAGCGCCCTGACCCGGCTCGCCGAGGACCTGCCGCTCTTTGCCGCGACCCGCGCGCCGCCCGAGCCGAAGCCGCCCCGCGCCCTCGATGCGCTTCTCGATAAGCTCGACCCCGACGCGCTCTCGCCGAAGGAGGCGCTCGAGATGCTCTATAAAATCAAGGAGCTGGCCAGCGCGGGAAAATAACGATCCTCTGCCGCAAACCGAGCTGACGAGGCCCCGACTCTGGCGATTGTCCGACTCACTGTTGTCGGCCTCCGGAACCTTTCTGCAGGTCGCCCGCGAGCGCCTTCGCTTCCTTCATGAAGATGCGTGCCACGGGGCCCACGTCGCGGTCGCGTAGCGTCACAAGCCCGATCGGCATGTAGGGAGTAGGCAATTGCACCGGGAGAATCTTGATCCCTGGACGCCGCGATGGAAGCCGAATGAGCGACTGCGGCACCACCGTGAGATAGCGGCCGCTCGCCACAAGGCTGTTTCGTACTTCGAATGAAAAGCAAATCACCGATGCGCGCGGATAGTCGAGTCCGCGCGAGCGAAACGCTTGAACGACCACCGAGCCGAATAAGCTGTCCGGCGGCGGCAGTGCCCACGGCATCTCGATCAACTCCGAGAGGTCAAGCTTGCGGCGCCTGGCCAGCGGATTGGCCGCGCTCGCAACGATGACATAAGGATCTTCATAGAGCGTCTCGAAGAGCCATTGGCCTTCGGCGACACGACCAAATTTGCGTGCGACAAGGAGATCGAGTTTACGCGCATTCAATTCATCGAGCAGCGTGGCCGATTCGGTGGCCTGCAAATGGAAGACGAGGCGCGGGAATCGCCGGTTTAGCTTTTCCACCACGGCGGAAACAAAGCTTGACGAGAGCGGAACGGTACTCCCGATCCGAACTTCGCCAATGGTTGGATCAGCGAGAAATTCGAGGTCCTTGACGGCTTGCCTGAGCTCGTCGAACGCGGCGACACCACGACTGATGAGAGCCTTGCCGTACGGCGTCGCCACGACGCCATTGGAGCCGCGTTCGAGAAGACGGGCGCCGAGGGTGTGTTCGAGTCCGCCGACCGCCCGCGATACCACTGGGTGAGAAACGGAAAGCACGCGCGCGGCTTTCGCCATGCTGCCCGCTTCAGCAACGACAAGCAGGATATGCAAATCGCTCAATTTGAGCCGGCGGCCGATTCGATCGTTCCAGCGCATCGTTATGCCCTTAGCAAAATTGCTAACCAGATACAGAAAAATAGAACTTTGCGGCTACATTCGAAAGATGCAGCTTGCGCCGCAGAGCAATTCGCCGGGGATGTCCTCAAAGGAGAAGCAAGCATGCGTGTGGTGTTGCCCTTGTCGGCCGTTGCGAGCATTGCCGCCGCACTCATGTTCACTGCCCCAACGCCGGCAGCTTCAGCAGACGGACCGTCCGGAACCTCCGCTCAGACCCGCCTCATTGTGCTTGGCACCGCGGCCGGGCCGCTGCCGCGCAAGGACCGCGCGCAGTCGGCGCACGCCGTCATCGCGAACGGGGCGACCTATCTCTTTGATGCAGGAGACGGCGTCGCGCGCCGCCTCGTGCAGGCGGGAATGACCCCGGTGACCCTGAAGAGCATCTTCCTTACCCACGGTCACGACGACCATGCCGCAGGGCTTGCGACCCTCCTTTCGATCGCGTGGGACTTCCAGCGCAAGCAGCCGCTCGACGTATACGGCCCGCCCGGCACGGCGGCCATCGTCGCAGGAGCCATCCAATACATGAGCGTCAATGCCGGTATCCGCTGGGACGAGGGGCGGAAGACGCCGCTGCCCCAGGTATTCGTCGGTCATGATGTCGGCACAGGGGTCGTCTATCGCGACGAAAACATCACGGTGCAGGCAATGGAGAACGCCCATTTCCACTTCACAGCGCAGAGCCCGGCCTACGGCAGATACAAGTCCTACTCCTATCGGGTCGAGGCGCCGGACCGTGTCATCGTTTTCACCGGCGACACCGGGCCGTTTCCAGGTCTTGCCGAGCTTGCGCGGAACGCCGATATTCTGGTCACCGAGATCAGCTCGGTCGCCTACGTGCAGAAGGGCCTGCAAAAAAGCGGCGTGTGGGGTGCCATGAATGCGGCCCAGCAGACGGCGTTCCTGAAGCATCTCGCCGAGGAGCATCTGTCGGCCGACGACGTCGCAACGCTCGCAACCGGCGCCCACGTCAAGACCGTGGTGCTCGTCCACCTTCCGACGTCGGCGATCCCGAACGATGACTACGCGCCGTTTGCCGAGGAAGTGAAGGCGCATTTCGCGGGCACAGTGGTCGCTGCCAAGGACCTGATGAGCTTTTGAAGCTGTCGGCCAGGAAAGGTTAAGCCATTGAAAGACCTCGTGAAATTTGAAAATCGCGAGACCAAGCCACATTCCGGCGGCATCGAAGCCGCGACAGGTTAACGGCTTCTCGATACAATCGCGCGATGTCCGAAATCCTGCATCCGCGCGAGATCATCGATCGCCGCGCGTTGCTGACCGCGCTCGATGCCTTGGCGCAAGCGAGCCCGGACCCGCCGCGCCAGCGCGTCGCCGAGATTCTGAAAGCGGCGCTCGCCGCCGGCCGGACGGAGATTCGCCGCCGCTTCGAGAGCGGATGCTCGGGCACCGAGACGGTCCACGCCTTCTCCTATCTGATGGACCAAATCATCCGCGTGCTGCACGACTTCGTCGCGGCGCATGTCTATGTCAACGCCAACCCGACCAAGGGCGAGCGCATGGCCCTCATCGCCGTGGGCGGCTATGGCCGCGGCGAGCTCGCACCCTATTCCGATGTCGATCTGCTGTTCCTCACCTCCTACAAGCCGACGCCGCATACCGAGCAAGTCGTCGAGTACATGCTCTACACGCTCTGGGATCTCGGCCTCAAAGTCGGGCAGGCGACGCGCTCGGTCGAGGAGACTTTGCGCCAGGCGGAAGCCGATCTCACCATCCGCACCGCCGTGCTCGAGGCGCGCTATATCTGGGGTGATCAGGACCTTTTCGTCGCGCTGAAGCAGCGCTTCGATGCGCAGATCGTGCGCCGGACCTCTGTCGAATTCATCGAGGCGAAGCTTTTGGAGCGCGACCAGCGGCATGAGCGCTTGGGCGATTCGCGCTATCTCGTCGAGCCCAATGTCAAGGAAGGCAAGGGCGGGTTGCGCGACCTCCACACCCTTTTCTGGATCGCCAAGTACGTTTACCGCGTCGACAGCATGGAGAAGCTGGTCGATCTGAAAGTGCTCTCGGCGCGGGAAGCGCAGCGCTTCATGCGCGCGCAGAATTTCCTTTGGACAGTGCGCTGCCATTTGCATTTCCTCGCCGAGCGGGCCGAGGACCGGCTGACCTTCGACCGGCAAGCCGAGGTCGGGCGCCGCATGGGCTACACCGATCACGCCGGCGCGCGCGGCGTCGAGCGCTTCATGAAGCACTATTTCCTCATCGCCAAGGATGTCGGAGATCTGACGCGGATTTTCTGCGCCTTTCTCGAATCGGAGCACCGCCACCGCGCCCGCTTCTCGCTGAGGCGCTGGGGTTGGGTCAAGCGCTCAATCGAGGGCTTCACCGTCGATGCCGGCCGGCTCGACGTCGCGAGCGAGCATCAGTTCCGCGACGACCCGGTCTCGCTCATCCGGCTCTTCCATGTCGCGCAAAAGGAAGGGCTCGACATCCATCCACATGCGCTGCGGCTTGCGACACAATCGCTGCGGCTCGTCGACAACGAGCTGCGCAACAATCCCGAAGCCAACCGGCTCTTCGTCGATATCCTGACCTCGGACAAGAATCCCGAGATCGCGCTGCGATGGATGAGCGAGGCCGGGGTATTCGGCCGCTTCGTTCCGGATTTCGGCCGCGTCGTCGCGCAGATGCAGTACGACATGTATCATGTCTACACGGTCGACGAGCATTCGCTGTTCGCGATCGGCATGCTGCATCAAATCGAGAGCGGCGCCCTCAAGGACGAGCTGCCGCTCGCAACCAGCATCTTTCCGACCATCGATTCGCGCCGCGTGCTTTATCTCGCCGTGCTGCTGCACGATATCGCCAAGGGGCGCGGCGGCGATCACTCGATCCTCGGCGCGCAAGTCGCCGAGAAATTGGGGCCGCGCTTCGGCTTCACCGCGGCCGAGACCGAGACCGTCGCCTGGCTGGTGCGCTGGCACCTCCTGATGAGCAACACCGCCTTCAAATTCGATATCGACGATCCGCAGACGATCCACGATTTCGTCGAGCGGATACAGTCGCCCGAGCGGCTGAAGCTCCTCTTCATCCTTACGATCGCCGATATCCGCGCGGTCGGGCCCAATGTCTGGAACGGGTGGAAGGCGGCGCTGTTGCGCGAGCTCTATCACCGCGCAACCGAGGTGATGTCGGGCGGGATCGATCCGGCGGCGCAAGGCCAGCGCGTCAAGGCCGCGCAGGAGGCGGTGCGCAAACGCCTGCCGGATTTCACGCCGGCGGAGGCCGACGCCTTCATCGCCAAGGGCTATCCGCTCTATTGGCTGAGCTTCGATACGGAAACCCAGGAGCGCCATGCGCGGCTGGTGCGCGAAGCCGACCGCGGCGGCGCGCCCCTGACCGTCGATACCCGCGTCGATGCGGTGCGCGCGGTGACGGAGGTGACGGTCTATACCGCCGATCATCCCGGCCTGTTCTCGCGCATCGCCGGCGCGCTGGCGCTCGCCGGCGCCAACATCGTCGACGCGAAAATTCACACCCTCTCGACCGGCATGGCGCTCGACACGTTTTGGGTTCAGGACCGCTCCGGCGGCGCCTTCGATCAGTCGCAAAAGCTGGCGAAGCTCTCGGTCCTCTTCGAGAACGTGCTGATGGGCAAGGTCCGGCCGCGCGTCGAATTCGCCGCACCCGAGAAAGTGCCGAGCCGCACCCGCGTCTTCACCGTGCCGCCGCGCGTGCTCATCGACAACAGCGCCTCCGGCACTTACACGGTGATCGAGGTGAATGGCCGCGACCGGCCGGGCCTGCTCTATGAAGTGACGCGGGCGCTGACCGATCTCAATCTGCAGATTTCGAGCGCCAAGATTTCGACCTATGGCGAGAAGGTGGTCGACGTCTTCTATGTGAAGGATTTGTTCGGCCACAAGGTCGAGCATGAGAAAAAGCTCGGCGATATTCGCGAGCGGCTGATCCTTGTCTTGACGGATCCTGCCGAGCGCGCGGCGGCGGCGCAGGAGGGTGTCGCGGCGAAATAGCGGGGCGCGGAATCGCGAAAGGGGGAAAGCATGGGATCGGTCGGGAGAAGTCTCGCGCTCGTCATCGCCGTCTTGGCGCTGTTCTGGGGCACCCAAGCGGTTGACGCGAAATCATCGGGCTCGCGCTCGGGAACGCACAGCACCGCGCATGCCTCCTCCCGTCACGTCTCGGCGCATGGCTCGACCCGGTCGGCGCGAACTCCGAAATCGAGCGCCGGGACGCACTTCATACGCGGAACCTGCAAGACGGCGGCTTGCAGGAAGAAACACCCGAGCGGCAGTTATTTGATCCCGATCAAGCCGAAGAAAAAAGGCTGACCTTCGCAACGGCACGCGACCGCCCACACCGCGCCGGTCAATCGGGCTTTGCCTCGACCGGTTCGATCCGCTGCGCGTGGCCAATCGCCGATGCCGGCGCGGCAGGCGCCGGAAGCGGCCCGCGGCTGCGCAGCGGCAATTCCTCGATGAAGGCCGCGAGGACGAACCCCAAAAGGCAGACGCCGGCGCCGGTCAGATACACATAGCGGAAGGAATGCGCAAAGCTCGCGACGATGAGCTGGCGCACCCCTTCGGGCAAAGCCGCGATCATCGCCGGTCCGCCATGCAGCAGCCCGCTCGCGCTCAATCCGGTGGCGCCACCCTGGGTTTGCGGGGCAAGCCCGGCGAAGAGGATCGCACCCATCAATGCGACGCCGAAGGACCCGCCCATCGAGCGGAAGAACGAGGTGAGCGAGGTCGCGGTGCCGAGATCGCGCAACTCGACCGAATTCTGCACCGCGATCGACACCATGGGCCCGGCCGGGCCAAGGCCGAATCCCAGCGCCGTCATATAGAGCGCATAAAGCGCCGCGGGTGTTCCGCGATCGACGCCGAGAAACAGCAGGAAGGAAGCGGCGGCGATGCTGAGGCCGACCAGCGGCACCATTTTGTAGCGGCCGGTGTAGCGGATGAAGCGGCCGGTGAAGGTCGCGCCGATGGTGATGCCGATCATCATCGGCGTGATGAGAAGGCCCGAATTGCTGGCGGTCGCGCCGATCACGACCTGGAGGAAAAGCGGCAGGAAGATCGTCGCGCCGACCGAGGCCGCGCCCATCAGGAAGGCGAGGCTGTTGCCGATGACGAAGACATTGCCGCGAAAGAGCCGCAGCGGCAGCAGCGGATCCTCGGCGCGCAGCTCCTGGAGGATCAATAGCGTCCCGAGCGCCAGCGCCAGCGCCAAAAGGCCCAGCACGATCGGCGAGCTCCAGGGGAATTCCGTGCCGCCCCAGGTGGTGACGAGGAGAAGCGCGACAATCGCCGGCACCATCAGCCCAGCGCCGAGATAGTCGATCCTCTTGGTGCGGCCATGGACCGGCAGCTTTTTGAGTGCCGCATTGCAGATGATGAGACCGAGCACGGCGATCGGCAGGTTGATCCAGAAGACCCAGCGCCAGGAGAGCGTGTCGACGAGGAAACCGCCGAGCATCGGACCGCCAAGCGTCGAGACCGACCACACGGTCGAGAAATAGGCTTGGTAGCGCCCGCGCTCGCGCGGGGGAATGATGTCGGCGATGATCGTCATGGCGAGCGAGATCAGGCCGCCGCCGCCCAGCCCCTGCACGCTGCGGCCGGCAATCAATTGCGGCATGGTCTGGGCCAGGCCGCAGATCAGAGAGCCCAGCAGGAAGAAGCCGATCGCGGCGACGAAGAGCGGTCGCCGCCCATAGAGATCGCTGAGCTTGCCATAGATCGGCGTCGCGGCCGTCGAGGTGAGGAGGTAGGCGGAGACCACCCAGGACATCGATTCGATGCCGTGCAGCGCGCCCGCCATCGCCGGCAGGGCGGTCGCGACGATGGTCTGATCGAGCGCGCCCAGGAACATGCCGAGCATCGTGCCGCTCAACATGTAGAGGATGTCGCGGTGGCTGAAGCGCAGAGGCGCGGGCGTCAAAGTGTCGGGCATGGTTCGCTCGCCGAGGCGGCGCCCAGCCTAGACCGCGGCCCGGCAAAGCGCCAAGAGCCTTGCCTCACTGCCGCGCCTCGCGGAAATCGATGCTCAAGGGCAACAGCGAAAGCACCAGCGCGCAAAACCCGATCGGCACGAAGGCGATCCAGGGGAGACGGGTATGGTCCCAGGCGATCCCGGCAACGACCGACATCAGCACCGCGCAGGGATAGGAGATGGTGAACATCGCCGAAGCCAGCCGGTGGACGTCATCGGGCGGGCTCAGCAAAGGCGGCAAAGCGAGAACGAGAATGAGGCCGCAAGCGCCGGCAAATCCGAGGACGCCAGACCAGACGACGATCCACCAGCCGCCGCTCGTCGCCATGCCGATCAGCGAGACGAGGCTCGCGAGTCCGGTTGCGACATAGGCGCCGTGGCGCCGCACCAGCCGCGGCGCGAGGCCGAGCATCACGACCGAGGCCGGTAATTGGCAGAAATTGAGCGCGGTAAGCGCGGCGCTCAGCAAATCCGGGCGGCCGACCGCGTGAAGATAATCGGGAAGAAAGGTGTTGGTCGCAAAATAGCAGGTGTTGATGCAGCCGAGGCACAGCGCCAGGCGCCAGAGCTGCTTGTCGCGCCAATTGGGCCACCAGCGGCGCGCGGCGGTCGCGACCGGCGTTGCATTGCGCGGCGCAAAGAGCGCGATGACGATCGCGATCGCGATCACCGGCACGCCCCAATAGACGAAGACGAGACGCCAGCTGCCGCCGGCCAAGGGCAGCACCAGCGGCAAGGTGAGCGCAACCGCCGCGGTCTCGGCGACGAGCAGCCCGTTGGTGTAGACGGCAGTCGCAAGCGGCACGCGCTCGGGCAGCCAGGCGCGCACCAGCGGCGGCAGCGAGGGCTGCATGATGGCAACGCCGGCGCTGGTGATCATGGTCGTCGCATAGAGAAAGCCGATCCCCTCGGCCGCGCCGCGCGCCGCCGAACCAAACCCGACCAGCATCAGCCCGGTGACGAGCGCGGCGGTGGCGCCGAAGCGCGCGATCAGCAGCGAGCCCGGAATGGCGGCTGCGGCCAGCAGCAAAGTCGGCAGGGTTCCAAGCGTGCCGATCTCGGCTTCGCTCAGATGGAGCTCGCTGTGAATGAGCGGGATGACCGGCGGGACGGCGAGCAGCGTTAGCCGCAGACCGAGGCCGGCGAGCCATAGAAGCGCGAAGGACGACCAGACCGAGCGGGAAGTAGAGACGGCGCCCGCGCCGCTATTCACGCAAATCCTCGAAAAATTCCTTCACCTTGGCGAAGAAGCCCTCGCTCTCGGGGCTGGTGCGCTCGCCGCCTTCCTTCTCGAACTCGCGCAGCAATTCCTGCTGCCGCTTGGTCAGATGCACCGGCGTCTCGACATTCACCTGGACGAACATGTCGCCGCGCGCCGCGCTTCTCAACACCGACATGCCCTTGCCGCGCAACCGGAATTGATGGCCCGATTGCGTCCCCGCCGGGATCGTCACCTTGGCGCGGCTGCCATCGATGGTCGGCACCTCGACGGCGCCGCCCAGAGCCGCGACCGGCATCGCGATCGGCACGTGGCAGTGAATATGCGCGCCGTCGCGCTGGAACAGCGGATGCGCCCGGACGCCGAGAAAAATGTAGAGATCGCCATTGCCGCCGCCGCGCACCCCGGCTTCGCCTTCGCCGGCGAGGCGGATGCGCGTGCCGTCCTCCACCCCCGGCGGGATGGTGACATTGAGCGTCTTCTCCTTGCGCACGCGGCCCTGGCCGCCGCAGCCGCGGCACGGATTGTCGATCACCTTGCCGGCGCCGTGGCAGGTGGGACAGGTGCGCTCCATGGTGAAGAAGCCCTGCTGCGTGCGCACCCGGCCGCTGCCGCGGCAGGTCGAGCAATTGGCCGGCCGCGAGCCCGCTTCGGCGCCGCTGCCATGACATGCCTCGCAGGTCACCAGCGTCGGCACCCGCACCTGGGTCTCGCGGCCGCGAAACGCCTCCTCGAGGGTGATCTCGAGATTGTAGCGCAGGTCATTGCCGCGATTGGCGCCGCCCTGGCCACCGCGGCCGCCGCCCATCATCGAGCCGAACATTTCCTCGAAAATATCGGCGAAGCCGCCGCCGAAGCCGAAATCGCCGGTGCCGCCGCGCCCGCCATTCTCGAAGGCGGCATGGCCGAAACGGTCATAGGCCGCGCGCCGCTGCTCGTCCTTCAGCACGTCATAGGCTTCGTTGATCGCCTTGAAGCGGTGCTCGGCCTGCTTGTCGCCCGGATTGCGGTCGGGGTGATATTGCATGGCGAGCTTACGGAACGCCTTCTTGATGTCTTCGGCCGAGGCCTCGCGCGTCACGCCGAGAAGCTCGTAGAAGTCGTCTTTCTTCGCCATTGCCCGTACCCGCTACCCCCGCCGCCGATCCCGGACAGCAAACCGCCCCGGAACGCCGGGGCGGCTGCTATCCAAGTCGTATCTCCGCTTAATCGCCGGAGCTGCGCTTCTTGTCGTCGACCTCTTCGAAATCGGCATCGACCACTTTGTCGCCCCCGGCCTGACCAGCCTCGCCACCGCCCGGCTGCTGCGCGCCAGGCTGCGGCCCGGCCTCGGGGCCGGGTCCGGTCTGCGCCTTGTAGATCGCCTCGCCGATCTTCATCGAGGCTTGGGACAAGGCGTCCTGCTTGGCTTTGATCTGCCCCGGATCCTCGCTGCCGAGGACACCCTTCAGCGCGGCCATCGCCTGCTCGACCGCCTCGCGGTCGCCCGGCGGCACCTTGTCGCCCGATTCCTTCAAGGTGCGCTCGGTGGTGTGGATCAGGGCCTCGGCCTGGTTGCGCGCCTCGACCAGCTCGCGGCGCTTCTTGTCCTCATCGGCATGCGCCTCGGCATCCTTCACCATCTTCTCGATGTCGCCTTGCGACAAGCCGCCCGAGGCCTGGATGCGGATCTGCTGCTCCTTGCCGGTCGCCTTGTCCTTCGCCTGGACGCTGACGATGCCGTTGGCGTCGATGTCGAAGGTGACCTCGATCTGCGGCATGCCGCGCGGCGCCGGCGGAATGCCGACGAGATCGAACTGGCCGAGGAGCTTGTTGTCCGCGGCCATCTCGCGCTCGCCTTGGAAGACGCGGATCGTCACCGCGGTCTGATTGTCCTCGGCGGTCGAGAAGGTCTGGCTCTTCTTGGTCGGGATCGTGGTGTTGCGGTCGATGAGGCGCGTGAAGACGCCGCCCAGCGTCTCGATGCCGAGCGACAGCGGCGTCACATCGAGCAGCAGCACGTCCTTCACTTCGCCCTTCAAGACGCCGGCCTGGATGGCGGCACCGACCGCCACCACCTCGTCCGGATTGACCGAGCGGTTCGGCTCCTTGCCGAAGAACTGCTTCACCACCTCGAAGACCTTGGGCATGCGGGTCATGCCGCCGACGAGGATCACCTCGTTGATCTCGGAGGCTTTGAGTCCGGCATCCTTCAGCGCGTTGCGGCACGGATCGATGGTCCGCTGGATCAGCTCATCGACTAGCGCCTCGAGCTTGGCGCGCGTCAGCTTGATGTTGAGATGCTTGGGGCCGGTCTGGTCGGCGGTGATGAAGGGCAGGTTGACCTCGGTCTGCATCGAGGAGCTGAGCTCCATCTTCGCCTTCTCGGCCGCCTCCTTGAGGCGCTGCAGCGCGAGCCGGTCGTTCCGCAGGTCGATGCCCTGCTCTTTCTTGAACTCGTCGGCCAGATAATCGATGACGCGCTTGTCGAAGTCTTCACCGCCCAAGAACGTGTCGCCATTGGTCGACTTCACTTCGAAGACGCCATCGCCGATCTCCAAGATCGAGATGTCGAAAGTGCCGCCGCCAAGGTCGTAGACGGCGATGGTCCCGTTCTTCTTCTGCTCGAGCCCATAGGCGAGCGCGGCCGCGGTCGGCTCGTTGATGATGCGCAGCACTTCGAGGCCGGCGATCTTGCCGGCATCCTTGGTCGCTTGGCGCTGGCTGTCGTTGAAATAGGCCGGGACGGTGATCACCGCTTCGGTGACGGTCTCGCCGAGATAGGCCTCGGCGGTTTCCTTCATCTTCTGGAGGACGAAGGCGCTGATCTGGGAGGGCGCGTATTTCTTGCCGCGGCTCTCGACCCAGGCATCGCCATTGTCGCCCGGGATGATCTTGAAGGGAACGAGGTCCTTTTCCTTCGCGACCATCGGATCGGTCATGCGCCGGCCAATAAGGCGCTTCACCCCGTAGAAGGTATTGTCGGGATTGGTGACCGCCTGGCGTTTTGCCGCTTGGCCGACGAGCCGTTCGCCGCCCTCGGTGAACGCCACCATCGAGGGCGTCGTGCGCGCGCCTTCGCTGTTCTCAATGACCTTCGCGCTCTTGCCTTCCATCACGGCGACGCAGGAATTGGTCGTGCCGAGATCGATGCCGATGACTTTTGCCATAACCACCCCTTTGCTGCAGCAGGGCCCCGCAGCCCCGGACAGGCACTGCGAAATCCCCCGCGGATTGGTGTGCCGGGACACCCCCGGCGATTGAGCCATATATATGTGGGCGGCCTCCCGGGCGTGCAACGGGTCCGCCGCCGAAACCAGCCGGTTTTTGAGGAAAACCCTGAATCGTGCCGGCCTGCCGCGGGTTGGAGCGAGGGTCGGCGCCGCAGTCGCGAGCGGGGCGGCCTACCCGAGCGCCATCTGGCGCAGGACCGCCCGCGCCAGAAGCGAGCCCGGCTCGATCATCGAGCGGATGCCTTCGAAGTGATTGAGGCCGGGCAGGACCAACTCCTCCCCGGCCAGGCGCCGGCCGCGCAAGGCGGCGGCGAATTCCCGGCCCTGGCGCTGGAATTCCGGGCTTTCGCGGTCGCCATAGGCGACGAGGATCGGGCAGCGAATGCGGTCGAGATGGCGGATGGCGCTGAGCGCGTCCTCCTCCTCGGCCGAGAGCTTCACATAGGCGCTGCGGGCCGAAAGCAGGACGGGGCGCAGCTCATACATCCCCGAGACGCAGGTGCCGCTCTGGAAAGGTGAGGCCGGCCCGCCGAGGCTTTGCCAGTCGGTGGTCAGCAGGACGCTCGTCAGATGCGCCCCGGAGGAATGACCGATGACATGCAGCCGCGACGGGTCGCCGCCGAAGCTTTTGGCGTTCTCTTTGAGCCACAGCACGGCACGCCGCAGCTCGGCCACCATGTCGGGCAGCCGCGTCGGCCGGCGCGGCGGATCGAGGGTCGAGAAGCGCGCGGCGACGAAATGGGCGCCCGCCTTCACCACCGTATCGGCGAAATAGACGAAGGAATTGTCGGGTTGCGGCCGCCAGCGCCCGCCATGGACGAAGAGCAGCACCGGCGCCGCGGATGCGGCCGCCGGCAGAACCTCCAGCGTCTCTTCGGCACCCGCTCCATAGCGCAACTCGACATGCTTCATCTTGGCGCGCAACTCGGCGCAGCGCGCCTTGTTGGCGTCGCGCAAAGCCTCGAAATTGGGCGCCCAAAGCGTCTGCTCGAAAGCGTCGTCGAGCTCTTGCTGGGTGTAGTCGAGATAGACCTTGTCGGCCGGCGCCATCCACTCCCCCTTCCGGCGCGGGCAGAGCCGCGCCTTTAGACCACGGTGTCGACCCGCGGCATGTCCTTCGGTTGCGCGTCGCCCTTGGCGACGCCGACCAGCGCCGGCCGCAGCAGGCGGTCATGCATCTGATAGCCGGCCTGCAGCACCTGCACGATGCTGCCTGGCGGCTGGCCGCTGTTCTCGACCTCGAACATCGCCTGATGCAGGTTGAAATCGAAACGGTCGCCGGGCTGCGGCTCGATGCGGCGAATGCCATGACGCTCGAAGGCGCCGAGGAGCGCGCGCTCGGTCGCGGCGACGCCTTCGATCATCGCCTTCACCCGCTCGTCCTGCACCTCATCGGCCGCGACGCTCGCGAGCGCGCGGCGCAGATTGTCGCCCACGTCGAGAAGATCCCGGGCAAACGCCGTCGCAGCGTAACGCTGCGCGTCGGTCCGCTCGCGCTCGGCGCGGCGGCGCTGATTCTCGCCCTCGGCCAGCGTGCGCAGGAGCCGATCCTTGGTTTCCGCGAGCTCGGCTTCGAGCCGCGCGACGTTCGCGTCGGCGCCTTCTGCAGATCCCGATTCTTCGGAGGGCGCAAATTCCTCGGGGTCGCGATGCTCGTCGCTGTCCTGATTCATTCCTTCGCTATCCTCAGCCCAGCATCCGGCCGATCACTTTCGCCGTGTAGTCCACCAGCGGAATGATGCGGGCATAGTTGATTCGTGTGGGACCGATGACGCCGATGGCGCCGACCACCTGCTCGCGGCTGTTCATATAAGGCGCCACCACCAGCGAACAACCGGCGACGCCGAACAGCGGGTTGTCCGAGCCGATGTAAATCTGCACGCCCTCGCCTTCGCGCGTCGCATCGAGAAGGCGGATCATCGCCTCATTGGTCTCGAGCATGTCGCAGAGCTTGCGCAACCGCTCGAGATCGGCGAGCGCCGTCACGTCCTCCAAGAGATTGGCCTGGCCGCGCACGATCAGCGCGTTGCGCTCGCTGCCCCCGGCCCAGGACGCGAAACCCGCCTGGACCAGCTTTCCCGTCAACTCGTCCAGCTGCGCACGCCGGGTTTCGATCTCGCCGAGAATGGCCGTGCGCGCCTCGTCGACCGTGCGCCCGAGCAACCGGCTGTTCAGATAATTCGTCGCCGCCTGCAGGGTCGAGGGCGGCGTGCCGAGCGGCACGTCGATCAGCCGGTTCTCGACCAGCCCGTCCTCGGTGACGAGAACCACCAGCGCCCGGCCGGGCGCCAAGGGGACGAACTCGATATGCTTCAGCGGCCGCTCGGTCTTCGGCGCGATGACGATGCTGGCGCAGCGCGACAGGCCGGAGAGCGCCGAGGTCGCCTCGACCAGCGCTTGCGACAGGCTCTTTCCCGCCGCGGCGCACATCGCCTCGATGCTCTGGCGCTCGGCCTCGCCGAGGCCGCCGAGCTCCAAAAGCCCGCTGACGAAGAGGCGCAACCCTGCCTCGGTCGGCAGCCTTCCCGCCGAAGTATGCGGCGCGAACAGCAGGCCCGCTTCCTCGAGATCCGCCATGACGTTGCGGATCGAGGCCGGCGAGAGATCGAGCCGGCCGCGCCGCGCCAGGGTGCGCGAGCCGACCGGCTCGCCGGTCTCGACATAAGCATCGACGATCATGCGGAAAATCTCGCGGCTCCGCTCGTTGAGCTCGCTGATCGTCGGCTTCGGCAGCTGTTGCGACATCGGCGGGAAATGTAGGAATGAGGCCCCAAAGCGTCAACCTCGGGAGCTTTGCGGGGCCGTGGTGCAGCGGTGCGGCGCTTGCGCCTTTACCTCGGCGATAACGCGCATTAGGGTTCCGGCCTTCACCACGAGGAATGATCATGCCGCGCCCTTCCGGCCGTGCCCCCGATGAGATGCGGTCCGTGCGCCTCGAGCCCGGTTTCGCCAAATATGCCGAAGGCTCGTGCCTTGCGCGCTTCGGCGACACGCATGTGCTGTGCACGGCGACGGTCGAGGAGAAGGTTCCGCCGTTTTTGCGCAACAGCGGACGCGGCTGGGTTACCGCCGAATACGGCATGCTGCCGCGCTCGACCCAGACGCGCACCGATCGCGAGGCCGCGCGCGGCAAGCAATCGGGGCGGACGCAGGAAATCCAGCGGCTCATCGGCCGCAGCCTGCGTGCCGTGACCGATCTCGTGGCCCTGGGCGAGCGCCAGATCCGCATCGATTGCGATGTTATCCAAGCCGATGGCGGCACCCGCACCGCCGCCATCACCGGCAGCTATGTCGCGCTCTACCAAGCGGCGGCGCGGCTGGTTGCGGCAAAGCTGCTTCCCGCGCTGCCGCTGACCGACGCGGTCGCGGCGATTTCCTGCGGCATTCACGACAACCGCCCGGTGCTCGATCTCGATTACGCGGAGGATTCCAACGCCGCGACCGACGCCAATTTCGTCCTGACCGGCAAGGGTGGCATCGTCGAGATTCAGGCGACGGCGGAGCATGTGGCCTTCGAAGAGGCGCAATTCGCCGAGCTCCTTCGCCTCGCCCGCTGCGGCGTCACGCGGCTTGTCGCCTTGCAGCGGCGGGCCCTCGGCCTCGAGTGACCATGGCGCGGCGCCTCGCCGGCGGCAGCCTGGTGATTGCGACCCACAATCCCGGCAAACTCGTGGAAATGCAGGCGCTGCTCGCGCCTTACGCCATCGCAGCGGTGAGCGCCGGTGCGCTCAGCCTCCCCGAGCCCGAGGAAACCGGAGCAAGCTTCGAGGAAAATGCCGCGCTCAAGGCCCGCGCCGCCGCCGGAGCGAGCGGCAAGCCGGCGCTGGCGGATGATTCGGGTCTCGTCGTCGCGGCGCTTGATGGAGCGCCGGGCATCTATTCGGCGCGCTGGGCCGATGCGCATAAGGATTTTCGTCCGGCCATGGCGCGGGTCGAGCGCGAGTTGGCGGGCAAGAGCGACCGCCGCGCCTTTTTCGTCGCGGTGCTGGCGCTCGCCTGGCCGGACGGGCATCTCGAGAGCTTTCGCGGCGAGGTTCATGGCAACGTGGTCTTCCCGCCGCGCGGCACGCGCGGCTTTGGTTACGACCCGATCTTTTTGCCTGCAGGCGCCAGCGAAACCTTCGGCGAGCTCGGCCCGGAGCGGCGTATGCAGCTCAGCCATCGCACCATCGCCTTCCGCAAGCTGGCGGCAGCCTGCCTCGACCGCGCCGGCGCGGGCGCTTGAGCGATGCGCGGCGCAGCGCTCGGGGTCTATGTCCATTGGCCGTTCTGCCTCTCGAAATGCCCCTATTGCGATTTCAATTCGCATGTCCGCGAGCGGATCGATGAGGCGCGCTGGCGGGCGGCATTGCTCGCCGAGATCGATCGCGCCGCGCCGCGGCTCGCAGGGCGGCAGATCGCCACGATCTTCTTCGGCGGCGGCACGCCCTCGCTGATGCAGCCGGCGACGGTCGCAGCGGTGATCGACCGGCTGGCGGCGCACTGGCCGCTCGAGCCGGATGTCGAGATCACGCTCGAAGCCAATCCCACCTCGGTCGAAGCCGGACGTTTCGCCGGATTCCGCACGGCCGGCGTCAATCGCGTCTCCCTCGGCGTGCAGGCGCTCGACGACAAGGCGCTGCGGTTTTTGGGCCGCGGCCATGACGCGGCGCAAGCGCGGGCGGCCCTCGCTCTCGCGGCACAGCACTTCCCGCGTTTTTCCTTCGATCTCATCTATGCGCGTCCCGGCCAGAGCGCCCAGGCTTGGGCAGACGAGCTGCGCGATGCGCTGACGCTCGCGGGCGATCATCTCTCGGTCTATCAACTGACGATCGAGCACGGCACGGCTTTCGCCTCGGCTTATGCGCGCGGCGATTTCGTCCTTCCGGAGGATGAGCAGCAAGGCGCGCTCTACGAGACGACGCAAGAGTTGCTCGACCGCGCGGGTCTCGCTGCCTACGAGATCTCGAATCATGCGCGAGACGGCGGCGCGTGCCGCCACAATCTCGTCTATTGGCGCTATGGCGATTATCTCGGCCTGGGACCCGGCGCGCATGGCCGGCTGAGCCTCGATGGGGAAAAGCACGCGCTGCGCAATTGGCGCGCGCCCGAGACCTGGCTGCGCGCGATCGAGGCGGGCGGACCGGGAACGGAGGAGGACCTCGTGCTCGATGCGGGCGAGCGCCGCGATGAGATGCTGATGATGGGCCTGCGTCTCGCAGAGGGCGTTAGCCGCGCGCGGTTTCGCGACGAGTTCGGCCAAGAGATCGAGGCGGTGCTGCAGCCGGCACCGCTGCGCAGCCTCGTCGATGGCGGCTTTCTCGTGCTCGATGAGGCGGGCTTACGCGCGACCCCAGCCGGCCGCCAGCGCCTCAACGCCGTGCTGGGCGCTCTCCTCGGCTAGTACCGGATCGCCTCGACACTTCACCCCACCCCGCGCGGCAGCCATCGACGCCGATGGCCATCATCCCGGCCGCTCAGAAGCCGATATTCTGGAAGCTCTGCGGCGCCGGATCGATAACCGTGCCGGCGCCGCGATGCACCTCGAGCACGGCAAGGCCGCGCTGCACCTGCCCATCGGGCAGCAGGCGGAAGATGCCATCGACCCCGGCAAATCCATTGGGGTTGGTGAGCGCCGCCGGCGTGAACGGCGCGCCCGGCGATGAATGCGACAGCACTGCCGCGAGGGCGGTCGCGTCATAGCCGAGCGTCGCGAGCCGCGGGGGCGCCTTCTTGTAAAGCTCGCGATAATGCTGCTCGAACCCCGCCCGCGCGGTGGGCGCGGGCGCCGCGTACCAGCCGCCATCGAGCGCCGGCTCCGAGCCGAGGCCGGGTTCGTCCCAAAGCCCCGTGCCGAGGAACTTCACCTCGTCCGGATCGATGCCGAAATAGGGCAGCTGCGGCGCCAGGCTCTTCAGCCGGCCATCGCCCTCGGGAAGGAACAGCGCGTCGTAATCATGGCCCTCAGCCGCGAAGCTGCGCACGGCGCCGGCGATATCGCGCAGCGAGGGATCGTAGAATTCGACCCGCACCAAACTCGCGCCGGCCGCCGACACCGCCGTGCGCACCGCATCGGCGACCACTTGGCCATAAGGCACGCGCGGCGCGAAGACGGCGAAGCGGTCATGCCCATGCGCATGCGCATAGGCGGTGATGCGCTGGATTTCCTGATTGGGCGTGAAGCCCATGAGATAAACGCCGTCGCCGGCCAATTGCGTCGCGGTCGAGAAGGCGATCACCGGAACATTGGCACTGTTCGCGATCGGCTTCACGGCTTCGACCTCCCCCGCGAGCAAGGGTCCGAGGATCAGCTGGGCGCCGTTGGCGATCACCGCTTGGGCAGCAGCGGCGGCGCCGCGCGGGTTTCCCTGCGTGTCGCGCGTCAAAAGCTCCAACCGGTCATCGCCCAGATCATAGAGCGCCATCTGCGCGGCATTGAGCATCGCCTGTCCCAGCGTGCCGCTCGGGCCCGACAGCGGCAGCAGCAGCGCGACGTTGATCTTGCCCGGCCCGGTGAGGTTCTGCGCCGGCACGGCCGAGAGCGGCGGCAGGGCTTCGACCTGCGGCGCCGCGGTCGCGGGGGGCGCCGACTCGGTGCCCGGCGAGCGCGCTTGCGGCCCCCGCGCGGCGCTCGGTAAGTTCATCTCTCCGCACGAGCCGAGCGCCAGCGCAGAAACGAGGAGCAATGCCGCGGCGGCAAGACGCGCAAAGGGCCAGCGAACGCAAATCGTCACGCGGGATCTCCGAAGAGGGCGAGGCGAGCGCGCCGAAGCCTATCGAGGCGCAGGCGCGAAGTAAACTGCTCGTCGCCGGCGCGGCGCGGTTCGAGCCGGGGCTCTACCTCGTCGCGACGCCGATCGGCAATTTGCGCGACATCACCTTGCGCGCCCTCGATCTCCTCGCCGTAGCCGACCTCATCGCCTGCGAGGACACGCGCGTCAGCGCGAAGCTTCTCGCGCATTTCGGTCTTTCCGCGCCACTCGCCGCCTATCACGAGCACAATGCCGAGCGCATGCGCCCGAAGCTGATCGAGCGCCTCAAAGCCGGCGCCGTCGTGGCGCTGATCAGCGATGCCGGCACGCCGCTCGTCTCCGACCCCGGCTGGAAGCTGGTGCGCGCAGCGCTGGCGGACGGGATACGGGTCTCGGCGTTGCCCGGCCCGTCGGCGGCGCTGGCGGGGCTGTTGCTGTCGGGCCTCCCCTCGGACCGGTTCCTCTTCGCCGGCTTCCTGCCGTCCAAAAGCGCGGCGCGCAAAAAGAGCCTCGCCGCGCTCGCGACGGTTCAAGCGACGCTCATCTTCTTCGAGACGGCGCCGCGCCTCGCCGCCTCCCTTGCCGATATGGCCGAGAGTCTGGGCGACCGCCCGGCCGCGGTCGCGCGCGAGCTGACCAAGCTTTACGAAGAGGTGCACCGCCAGCCGCTCGCCGCGCTCGCGGCGCATTACCGCGCGGCGGGCCCCCCCAAGGGCGAGATCGTCGTCCTGGTCGCGCCGCCGGCAAGCGGTGCCGCTGCAACGCTCGACGAGGCGGCGCTCGATCGGAGCTTGAGCGCGGCGCTCGCGACGATGAGCGTCAAGGATGCGAGCGCCGCCGTGGCGGCCGCGACCGGCCAGCCGCGGCGGCTCGTCTATCAGCGGGCGCTTGCCCTTTCGGGACGTGGCACGTGACCCGCGAGCGACGCCGCGCGGCATTCCGGCGTGGCGGCCGCGCCGAGCTCGTCTGTCTCTGGCAGCTGCGCCTCAAAGGCTATCGCATTCTCGCGCGGCGCTTTCGCACGCCGGTGGGCGAGATCGACCTGATCGCCCGGCGCGGCAGCGTGCTCGTCGCGATCGAGGTCAAGGCCCGGGACGATCTGGCAGCGGCAAGCGAAGCGATAACCGGGCGGCAGCGGCAGCGAATCGCCCGGGCGCTCGGCTATTTCCTCGCCGGCCGGCCCGATCTGGCCCGGCTCGCCCCGCGCTTCGATGTGATGCTGGTCGCGCCGCGCCGACTGCCGCACCATCTCGTCGGGGCTTGGGGCGTCGAGTAGGAGCAAACGATTCCCTCGCACGAGATCATGCTCTACAGTTCGCGCGCGTCAGGGGAAGGACAGTCAACGTGACTCGAAGCTCAAGCCTCTCTGCGTGGTTCTATCTCGCCATCGCCCTGGCGGCGCCGGCGATGCTCGGCGGTTGCGTCGTCGCCGCGGTCGGCGGCGCGGCGGCTGGCGGCTACACCCTCGCGACCCAGGAGCGCTCGCCGCAGCAGATGGCGCAGGACGCGGCGATCGGCGCGGTCGCGCACAAGAACTGGGCCGATTACAATTCCGACCTCGCGCGGGACCTCACCGCCACCGTCTATGACGGGCGCCTCCTCATCACCGGCATCGTCCCGAGCGCGGAATGGAAGGAAAAGGCCGGACAGCTCACCGCCAATATCGATGGCGTCAAAGAGGTCAATAACGAGGTTCAAGTCGGCCAGCCGACCAACCTCGCCCAGGATGCGCGCGACAACATCGTCAGCAATACGCTGCGCGCCCAGCTTCTCGCTGATTCCGAGGTGCGTTCGACGAATTTCACCGTCCATACCTTGAACGGAATCGTTTTTATCCTCGGCTATGCGCGCACCTCGGGCGAGCGCGACCGCGTCCTCTCTTATGCGCGCAACCTCGCCAATGTCTCGCGCGTCGTCTCCTTCATCCGCGTTGGCGATCAGCTGCCGGCCCGCCAGGCGCCGCCGAGCACCGGCACCTCATCGGGCGCCAGCTCGGCCCCGGAGCAGCTCTCGCCCGCGGCCGCGCCAACCCCGCGCGACACGATCGAGGTGACGCCGCTCAAATGAGCCTCGTCGCCATCCAGATGGATCCGATCGAGACCATCAATGTGGTGGCGGATTCGACCTTCGTCCTGGCGCTCGAGGCGCAGGCGCGCGGCCATCGCCTCTATCATTACCTGCCGCGCCATCTGAGCCTCATCGACGGCCGGGTGGTCGCCAAGGCACGCCGCCTCAAAGTGCGGCGCGCGACGCGGCGCTTTGCGACGCTCGGCCCCTACGAGACGCTCGATTTGGCGAAGATGGACGTGATCCTGATGCGCCAGGACCCGCCCTTCGACATGGCCTATATCACGGCAACGCATGTGCTGGAGCATATCAGCGGCAAGGTCCTCGTCGTCAATGATCCCGCCGCAGTGCGCAACGCTCCCGAGAAGCTGTTCGCGACGCATTTCGCAGGGCTGATGCCGCCGACCCTCGTCTCGAGCGATCGCGACGCCATCCTCGCCTTTCGCCGCCGCCACAGCGACATCATCCTGAAGCCGCTCTTCGGCAATGGCGGGGCCGGCGTCTTTCGCATCAAGCCGGATGACGAGAATTTCAACGCACTGCTCGAGAGCTTCGCCGTCTTCTACCGCGAGCCGATCGTGGTGCAGCGCTACCTGCCGGAGGTGCGCCGGGGCGACAAGCGCATCATCCTCGTCGATGGCGAGCCGGTGGGCGCGGTGCTGCGCGTGCCGGCCAAGGGCGAGGCGCGCGCCAATCTCCATGTCGGAGGCAAGGCCTTGAAGACGAAGCTCACCAGACGCGAGCGCGAGATTTGCGCGGCGATCGGGCCGAGTCTGCGCGACCAAGGGCTGGTCTTCGTCGGCATCGACGTGATCGGCGACTACCTCACCGAGATCAACGTCACATCGCCGACGGGGATTCAGGAAATCAACCGCCTCACCGGCTCGGCGATCGAGAAGCTCGTCTGGGATGCGATCGAGCAGCGCCTCGCCTGAGGCGGTGATGACGGATCAGAGCGCCGTGTGGGCGTCGACGGGCGCGCCGGCAGCGCGGCAGGGCACGGGAGCGGCGCTGGCCGCGCTGGCGCGCGTCCAACTTTCCGCGCTCAAGAGCCGATAGACGCCGGCCTCGCGATAAAAGAAGAGATTGAGGACGCAGTCGGTGGTCCGGTATTGCCAAAGTTCGGCCGGCGGCTCGTCGCGCTTCAGCTCGGGCTGGCCCAGCAGCGCGACGATCTCGGGGCGCCGCATGCCTTTCAGCTCACCGAGCTCCGCAAGCGGCACGGTCGCGACCGCCGCGGCCGGGATCGTGGCAAGGGGCGCCGCTTGCGTCGAGGAAACAGGCGCGACGGCGGGCCCGGCGCAAGCGCCGAGCAGAGCTGTCGTCACGATGAGCGCAAGGGGGGCGGCGACCCGTCCGAGCAAGCCAACCATGCTTTCGACCTTAGAGACGCCCTTGCCGGGCGCGATTCAACCGTACACCCCTCTAGCAATAAACCATTTAATGAACGGTAAATAAAGAGACTCTTTGCGGAACGCCAAGCTTGCTCCGCGGTTAATCCTCCCTATACTCCCGCGCATTCTCAATTCAGACCCCGGAAGGCTCCATGGCGGCTCCCACCATCGATGTCGTCGGCATCGGCAATGCGATTGTCGACGTCCTCGCCCAGGCGGACGAATCCTTCATTACCGCGGAAAAGCTCGCCAAGGGCACGATGGCCCTGATCGATGAAGACCGGGCGCGCGCCCTTTACGAGCGCATGGGGTCGGGGCTCGAAGCCTCGGGCGGCTCGGCCGCCAACACCATCGCCGGAATCGCCTCGCTGGGCGGGAAGGCCGCCTATATCGGCAAGGTGGCCGACGATCTTCTCGGCAAGGTCTTCGCGCATGATCTGCGTGCGACCGGCGTGCGCTATGAGACGGCGCCCCTCCACGGCGGCCCGGCGACGGCGCGCTGCCTCATCCTGGTGACGCCCGACGCGCAGCGCACCATGAACACCTTCTTGGGTGCCTCGGTCGAATTCCAAGCGGGCGATATCGACCGCAGCTTGGTCGAAGCCGCCCAAGTCACCTATCTCGAAGGCTATCTCTTCGATCGGCCGCTCGCCAAGGCGGCGTTCCGCCAGGCCGGCGAGATCGCGCACAAGGCCGGGCGTAAAGTGAGCCTGACCCTCTCCGACCCGTTCTGCGTCGATCGCCACCGCGCCGATTTCCGCGACCTCATCCGCGGCCATGTCGACATTCTCTTCGCCAATGAGGCGGAGATCTGCTCGCTCTATGAGACCAAGGATTTCGCCAAGGCCGCCGATGCGGTGCGCGGCGAGGCCGAGATCGCGGTGCTGACGCGCAGCGAGAAGGGCGCCACCGTCATCACCGCCAAAGACCAGGTCAGTGTGCCCGCGGCGCCGGTGGCGCGCGTCGTCGACACGACCGGGGCCGGCGACCTCTTCGCCAGCGGCTTTCTCTATGGCTACACCCGAGGCAAGGATTTCGCCCATTGCGCCAAGCTCGGCGCGCTCTGCGCCGCCGAGATCATCTCGCATTTCGGCGCGCGGCCGGAGGTGAAGCTCAAGGATTTGGCGGCGAAGGCGGGGCTCGCCTGACGCGGACGCCGCGATGGATATACGCAATATCGCCATTATCGCCCATGTCGACCACGGCAAGACCACGCTGGTCGACCAATTGCTGCGGCAAAGCGGAGCCTTTCGCGCCAACCAGCAGGTGATGGAGCGCGCGCTCGATTCGAACGATTTGGAGCGCGAGCGCGGCATCACCATCCTCGCCAAATGCACCTCGGTGCAGTGGCGCGAGACGCGCATCAACATCGTCGACACCCCCGGCCATGCCGATTTCGGCGGCGAGGTTGAGCGGATCCTCAGCATGGTCGACGGCGTACTGGTGCTGGTCGACGCCGCCGAAGGCCCGATGCCGCAGACGAAATTCGTCGTCGGCAAGGCGCTGCGCCAGGGTTTGAAGCCGATCGTCGTCATCAACAAGATCGACCGCGCGGATGCGCGGCCGGTCGAAGTCCATAATGAGATTTTCGACCTGTTCGCGGCGCTCGATGCGAGCGACGAGCAGCTCGACTTCCCGACGCTCTACGCCTCGGGACGCGCCGGCTGGGCAGTCGCCGATCTGGACGAGCCGCGCAAGGATCTGGTCTCGCTGTTCGATCTCATCCTGCGCCACGTGCCGCCGCCCGTCGCCGATGCGGCCGCGCCTTTCGCGATGCTGGTGACGACGCTCGAGAACGATCCCTATCTCGGCCGCGTCCTGACCGGGCGCATCCATAGCGGCGTCGCACGCGTCAACATGCCGGTCAAATCGCTGTCGCGGGACAACAAGACGATCGAGACGGCGCGGCTGACCAAGCTCCTGGCGTTCCGCGGGCTCGAGCGCAGGCCGATCGACGAGGCCGAAGCCGGCGATATCGTCGCCATCGCCGGGCTCGCCGAGACGACCGTCGCCGACACGATCTGCGATCCCGCGGTCGAGGCGGCGTTGCCCTCGATGCCGGTCGATCCGCCGACCCTCGCCATGACCTTCTCGGTCAATGATTCGCCCTTGGCCGGGCGCGAGGGCAGCAAGGTCACCTCGCGCATGATCGTCGAGCGCCTCAAGCGTGAGGCCGAGGGCAATGTCGCGATCCATGTGCGCGAAAGCGAGCAACGCGATGCGAGCGAGGTTTCGGGACGCGGCGAGCTGCAATTGGGCGTCCTCATCGAGACCATGCGCCGCGAGGGCTTCGAGCTGGCGATCTCGCGCCCGCGCGTCCTTTTCAAGACCGATCCCGCCACCGGCCAGCGGCTCGAGCCGATGGAAGAGGTGGTGATCGATCTCGATGAGCCCTATGCCGGGATCGTCGTCGAGAAAATGTCGCTGCGCAAAGCCGAGATGCAGGAGATGCGGCCGACCGGCGGCGGCAAGCTGCGCCTCGTCTTCCTCGCGCCGACCCGCGGCCTCATCGGCTATTTGGGCGAGTTCTTGACCGACACGCGCGGCACCGGCGTGATGAGCCGTCTCTTCCACGGTTATGGGCCGTGGCGCGGGCCGGTCGAGAGCCGGCGCAACGGCGTCCTCATCTCGACCGCCAATGGCGAGGCGGTCGCCTATGCGCTGTGGAATTTGGAAGAGCGCGGGCCGATGTTCATCATCCCGGGCACGCCGGTCTATGAAGGCATGATCATCGGCGCGCATACGCGCGGCAATGATCTCGACGTCAATCCCACCAAGGGCAAGCAGCTCACCAATATCCGCACCAAGGCGGCCGACGAGGCCGTGCGCCTGACGCCGCCCATCCTCATGACGCTCGAGCAGGCGATCGCCTATATCGCCGAAGACGAGCTGGTCGAGGTGACGCCCAAATCGATCCGTCTCAGGAAGCGCTTCCTCGATCCCAACGAGCGCAAGCGCGAGAGCCGCAAGGCCGAAGCCGGCTGACCGGGATGGCGGGCGGCGCCGGCTTTGGGGCCGGCGCTTGACGCAACCCCGACGGCACCCAAGACTTGAAGGACAGGACGCTGGACAGCTTGCTTGCCGTCGAGCGGCGGCCAGGAGGCGGAACGATGCCCGATTCGCCGGCGACGCCGAAGCACATCCTCGTGGTCGAAGACGACGATGCCTATGCGCGGCTGGTGCGGCGCATGCTCGAGGCGGAGGGGTTCCGCGTGACGATGGCGCGGGACTTCGTCACTGCCCTGCCGGTCATCGAAGGCAGCGACGAGGTCGATCTTCTGCTGGCGGACGTCAATCTTCCGCCCGGAACGCCGCATGGGGTGTCGATCGGCCTGATGGCCGAAGGCCGCCGCCGCGGCCTCAAAATCATCTATATGAGCGGCTCGATCGACACCGATGCGATTGCCCGCTTCGCGCCCCACGCGACGATCCTGCGCAAACCCTTCACCGCGGCGGAGCTCGCCGCGGCGATCAAGACGGCGTTGCCCGCCGAATAGCGACGGCGCGCGCGGGCGGCTTTCCTCGTGCGCAGCGATGGGCTAAGGTCGCCGCGCTGATTTCGCCGCCCTTTTCACCGCTATGGATCGCGCCATGCTTCGAGCCTTCCTCGTCGTCGCTTTCGCGATCGGCTTCATCATCAATGCAGGAGGTCCCGTGAGCGCCGCCGATCTCGAAAACACGCTCTATCTCGACGTGCCGAAAGGCCGCGTCGTCATCGAGTTGCGCCCCGACCTCGCCCCCAAGACGGTGGCGCGGATCAAGGAGCTGACGCGGCGCGGCTTTTACGACGGCCTTAGCTTCCATCGCGTCATCGACGGCTTCATGGCGCAGACCGGCGATCCGCGCGGCGACGGCACCGGCGGCTCGGGCAAGAATCTGCCGGCGGAATTCAGCCAGGCGCATTTCCTGCGCGGCACGGTCGGCATGGCGCGCGCCCAGGACCCGGACAGCGCCGACAGCCAGTTCTTCATCTGCTTCGCGCCCGCGCCCTTTCTCGACGGGAAATATACGATCTTCGGCCAGGTCACCTCGGGCATGGAATATATCGACGCCATCAAGCGCGGCTCTGGGCCGAACGGGATGGTGAGCGATCCCGATCACATCATCCGCATGCAA
>Ga0157370_10001216_pt1 | contig 32256 bp, 31 predicted proteins | sample C35metaG_FD_113463 | JGI IMG/M metagenome (GOLD analysis project Ga0157370, IMG submission 113463) | Corn rhizosphere microbial communities from Kellogg Biological Station, Michigan, USA - C3-5 metaG | ecosystem: Host-associated > Plants > Roots > Rhizosphere > Soil | place: USA: Michigan...
CGGCGAAAAGGGAGGCCTCATCGCCTCCGGCCCCGGCGCGGATTTCCACGAGGGCATCGCGATCCTCGCTCGGATCGGAAGGGAGGAGAGCGTATTGGAGTTCCGTGGAAAGTGTCTCAATTTCCTGCTGCTGCTGCGGGATTTCCTCCGCTGCCATCTCTGCAAATTCGGGATCGTCTGATTTTGCCAGTTCCTCGTTGTCCGCCAGTTGGCGTTTGGTGGATTCAAGCTTGTCCCACAAGGCGAGGGTCTGCTTCAGCTTGCCGTGTTCGCGCAAAATCTCGGTCGCACGTTTCGGGTCCGAGAAAAGTTCCGGATCGCCCACAGCTTCCTCCAGTTCGGCGAACCGTTCACGACGTTTGATGATGAGAGAAGAGTAATCCATGTAATCAATCAGCGGGTAGCGATGACCTCGACGGTGAAGCCCTTCAGATAGCCGGTTTCCGGGATGGAAATGAGGATCGGATGATCCGGGCGCTGACCATGTTCACGGATGAGGCGGAGGGATTTTTTCGCATCCACGGAGGCATCCACCAGATTATCCAGGAACAATTCGCGGGAAGCATGATGGGAGCAGCAGAAGGTGGAAAGGATGCCGCCTTTTTCAAGGAGCTTCAGTGAGCGGAGGTGGATTTCCTTATAGCCGCGCATGGCGTCCATGAGGGTTTTCTTGTTCCGGGTAAAGCTGGGCGGGTCGAGAATGATCAGATCGTATTCCGGAGCGGCATGCTTCAGAAAGTCGAAGACATTGTGCTCCAGCACTTCGATTTCGAGCCCATTGAGCTCTGCATTTTTGCGTGCGGCAGCACAGGCGCTGGCGGAAACGTCGATGGCGGTTACCTTGGCCGCACCCGCCTTCGCACAAGCAAGAGCGAAGCCGCCCTGGTTGGTGAAGCAGTCCAGCACGCGCTTGCCCTTGGCGAGGGCCGCCACTTCCGCATGGGATTGGAGCTGATCGAGATAAAGGCCGGTTTTTTGGCCGTCCAGCAGATCCACTTCGAATTTCAGCCCATTGGCTTCCACTTGGAAACTGCCTGGATTTTCTCCGTAAAGAAGCTCGATGCCTGGCTCCATGCCTTCCGCTTTCCTGGAAGGGGAGTCATTGCGGAGAATAATGGACTGAGGGGCGAAAATTTCCACCAGGGCGTCCCGGATCAACTCTTTCCGTTGATCCATGGCCAGGGTGAGCGTCTGGACGCTGAAATGATTGAAGTAGCGGTCCACGATCAGGCCGGGCAGTCCATCGGACTCGCTCCATACGATGCGGCAGAGTTTTTCATCCACTCCGGCGCGCTGGCGGACGTCCAGAGCCATGGTGATCCTGCGCTTGAAAAAATCCAGATCCAGATCCTGCTTCCGGCGGGAAAAGCGGCGGGCTACGATCTGGGACTCTGGATTATAAATGGCGGAACCCAGCGGTCTATCGCGGAAATCCTTCAGTGTGATCACGTCACCGGGCTGTGGATTACCGAAGGTTTTCTTGATTTCGGTAGCGTAAACCCACTCGTGTCCGTGAAAAATACGAGCTCTTGGTGCGATGATAAGACCTGCCATGGGGCGGGAATCTCCGCCATGCGGGGGGCGCTTGTCGAACGCGAAACGTTCTAAAATGCCTCCTACTCTCAGATTTTCCCTTGCCCCATGCTCCCGCACCACCTAGCCAAGGGGACCAGTTATGGGTCAACAATCTAAAAAAATCATCAAACGCCGCCGCCGCGCCGACTATCTGCGCCGTAAGAAAGAGCAGACGAAGCTTGGCGGTCTCGTCAAGAAGTCCGCTCCGGTAAAGAAGGAAGTAGCCGAGAAAAAAGCTCCTGCCAAGAAGGCCGCAGCCAAGAAGGCTCCTGCGAAGAAGGTTGCTAAGAAGGAAGTGGAAGAAGCCCAAGTCGCTGCTGCTGCTCCTGAGTCCACTGAACCAGCGGCTGCTGAGGCTGTTGAGACCGTGGCCGAAAAGACCATCGAAGCTGCTGAGTAAGCTTCCTTTTCATCGATTCTCAAAAAACGGACCGCTCTTCCCGGAGAGCTGTCCGTTTTTTGCGTAAATGCCCGGGGAGATGATTCGTTTCCCGGCATTGACGCCTCCGTTCCGCAACGGCACGTTTCGCGCATGAATGCAGCGGTGAATTTCAAGATCGGCAATGAAAAGCTGGTGAAGGTGCTGGAAGGTGCCTCTTCCCACCTGCGCGGTCTCCTGGATCGCCAGGGGCGTCCGGATGGAGCGCTTCGAATCGCCGTCGTCGGCGGAGGTTGTTCCGGGCTGCAATACAAGATGGACCTCGTGGATGGCCCTCGGGATCGGGACATTCTCGTTCCCAGTAATGGGGTAAATGTCGTCATCGATCCCAAGAGTGCGCTTTTTGTCAGCGGCAGTGAATTGGACTACTCGGACGATCTTCAACAGGGCGGCTTCAAGGTTAGCAATCCAAATGCCGTAGTCACTTGCTCCTGTGGCGAAAGCTTCGCCGCGTAATTTTCGCAAAGTTTTTCACTGCACACCGATCACTCGGCACTCATTTGATGTCCGCCTTCCAAACGCTGGGTCTGTCTCCCTGTCTTGTCCTTGCGGAAGACGAGTTGCGTGAAGCCTTCCGCACTGCTGGAAAAACCGCGCACCCTGATGCGGGTGGCGGAGAAGGGGAATTCGCCGCTTTGCGTGAGGCTCACGCCATCCTCTCCAGTCCTTCCCGGCGGCTCAAACATTGGTTGGAAATCCACGGCATCGCCCCGGATCCCCGTGGCACCATTGGCCCCTCCTTGATGGAGCTTTTCACGTTGGTAGGAGCTGCCACACAGACGGCGGAGATACTCATTCGCAAGCGCGATGAGGCCAAATCCCTGTTGGTAAGGGCCATGCTCGAAGCTGAGACCCAGATCTGCCGCGAAGAGGTGGAAAACGCCATCTCACAGGTGGAGGCCTTCATCACGCGCGAGTGCTCGATTTTCCCGGAGTTGGAAAACGCCACGGAATTGGATCTCGCTGCCGTCTCACAGGTAGTGCGGGATTTGGCTTTCCTTGAGAAATGGAAGGCCAGCTTACGGTCCTGTTACTCCCGATTGGTCTGATGGAGAGCCATTCGCACCCTTTGAGTATTTTCAATTCTGAGAGAAGGTATTGTCTGAGGCGACAATCTGTTGCCATCCAGCGGTTTTTTACTTCAGATTTTTCCTGTTCATATGATTACGATATTATTCTCTGCCGCCCTTCGCGGAGTCGATGCCCAGGAAGTTGAAGTAGAGGTTAACGCGCGTGGCGCGGACAAGCCTCTCGTCATCATCGTGGGAATGAGTTTGGCCGGATGTCACTCCTCTTAAAGTCCCGGAGGCAACTCTGCTGCTCCTAAAATAATTCTAACAATACTCGACATGGCAACTACTATCAGCCGGCCTGTTTCGATGTCTATTTGTAATTACAGCACCAACCCCGTGATCGACGTGCGCCGCCGCTGGTAGCGGTGCATGCACTCATCGTTCGCTAGAAAATGAAACCTTTGCTTTTCCTCGGCTCTCTTCTCTTCGCCGTAAGCTCTTGCACCAAAAAGTCCACAGTTGGAGCTCCCGCTTCACCGCGTAATGATCTAAGTGATAAGGGAAGTTACCTTAAAGAAGATCATGCAGTTGCATCGATAAGCGAAGATCAGAGTTACCAACTCCTTCGTGACACGATAATTCCCTGGGTTGACTGGCCGGAACAGTCGATTGTTGACCGTCTTGCGTTGATCGACCAAGAGGCATCAAAAGTTGGGCTGTCTGTCGAGATGAGTCCTGGCCTAAAAAGCAGGCCAATGACATACCCGGCTTTGCGCGTGAGGAATATTCCATTTGCCGCAGCGATTCAATGTACCGTTGATTCCACGATTCTTCGTTATAGAGTTAAAGATTCAGGCGTTCTATTTTTCTATCTGGCCAGCGAAGAGAGATCATCTCCAATCCCGCGGGAAGCAAATGACCCCTTTTCAGCCCAGTAGCGAACAAGTCGTGAGATGCACCGGCGACAACTTCTCTTATTAAAATGGGGCTCGCCACAGCCGGTGCATCCACTCTAACGTTCGGCAAGAGACGAATGAATATCCAATCACCAACATGGGAACTTGTCGGAGACCACCTCATCCTGATCTTCTTTAGCTTCGCGTGATCGTAATCCATCGACAGCATGGCATTTTAACTACAGAAACACAGATTTTGAAGAGAGATTTGAAACGTTTCTTTCAGCGTCCATCTGCGGTTGAGCTTTCTCTTCCTCCGCTTTCAGATTCTTCTTTCTTGCCTCCCCCGGAGGATTTGTTTCAGGGTTTTCCCTGTTCACATGATTACCCGCTTATTTTCAGCCGCCTTGCGCGGAGTCGATGCCCAGGAAGTGGAAGTGGAGGTCAACGCCCGTGGGGCGGACAAGCCACTCGTCATCATCGTGGGTAAGACTTGAACCACTTTTCGTCACCAAAGCTGCGGCTCTCCCCGGGGCGGTTTCAGCCCTTGGGATGTAGGTTTTTCCTGCGGCTCTTTTCCCTTCCCGGCAAGAATCATGGCCTTTAGCAGCAATTCTTCAAGCGCTCTCATCCCCAGTGATCCGTCCGCGGCCCGGCGGAAAACACCGCCGATTTCTTTGTTCCAGGCCGGAAGCAATTCTTTGGGGATCTGCCGGGCGATGTCCCTAGCCACGCGGGCATAATCGGCGGGAAGCATCGGCGGGAGCAAAATGATTTCGTCGCGGAATCGCTGGCGGAGTTCTGGATAAATACTTTGGAGGATTTGTTCGCGGGAGGGAGCTTCTGGAAGGTAATCCTCCCGGCTGGAACCAAATCCCAGCTGCCGGGTGTTGGATTGCCACGCGGCCTGCCAGGCACCGCAACCCAGGATCATCACGCGTTCCCGCAGGATCGTTCCGAGTTTGTCCCGCTGAGATTCACCGGATCCGGTGCTGCCGGAACCCGTAACGAGGAACTGTTCCGCTTCAATCGATTCCAAGGGGAGTTTCGACGCGGATGGGATGATTCCGTCCAGGATGTCAAACGCCTCTAAAATCGTATTCCTGTTCCATTCTGAGCCTCCGTAATTTCCCCCTCCGCTGCCAGCGCAGAGTTTGTCGAGTTCATCGAGGACCAGAATCCCGCCGCCTTGCAGGCGATCCAGCCAGTCGGCGATACTTGAAGATGTCCAGGGATCGGACCTCGCCCCGCAAATCATCCAATTGCACACGTTGATGTGAAAGACGGGAACCCCGATCCTCTCACCGATTTTTCGGGCAAGGAATGATTTCCCCGACCCGCTTGGACCGATGAGGAGCGAATGGGTGCGGGCCAGCACGGGCATGCTGGATCGGATGCCACTGGTGGCGATCCGCGCCACGGGGAGAAGTTTACTGAGCGCGTCTTCCTGTTGGGGCGAAAGAATCATGGATTGGTGTATTTGAGCCATGTGGCCTTTTCTGAGGCATTCATGCCGTGGGAATGAGTTTGGGTCGCATCGGGCGCGGGGACACCGGCGCGTCGTCTGGCACGGTTACCGTTCCCTGGAACTGTAGGGGAAAGATTCCATGCAATCGCCCGGCGGACGATCATGCGGGACGTTTCCGGGAGGCGGTTGATTGGAATGATCATACGAGCCCCGCTTCGCGGAATGAATAGTAGGCCGTTCGCCCCGGTGCCGGTGCGCCGATGATGACGTGGTCGAGCATTTGAATTTTGAGCAGGTCCGCGGCCTCTTTCATGGTCCGCGTGATCTTTGTGTCCGCGCTGCTCGGTGAGGGATCGCCGGAGGGATGGTTGTGAATCAAGGCGAAGGCGAAGGCTGACCTAACAATCACAGGCCTGAACACCTCCCTGGGGTGGCAGGTGGCTTCAGAAAGTCCGCCAATGGAGACCAGATTCCATCCGGTAACTTGGATCCGCGTGTTGAACGTCAAAACTACGACGTGCTCCTTCTCCGGCTCGTATGCCGGGTCTGAAGCAACCGCTTCGCAGTAGAATCGGTAGATGGCTTCCGGCGTGTCGGCCTCGGTAAACATCAGCCGTGGCGAGGACTCAACCAGCGTGGCCTTGAAGTCTCTGACAATAAATCTCATGTTGTTTGAAGGGGATTTCCCCTCCCGGACGCGATGGTGCCGGGAGGGGTGCTTAACGGACTGGCTGGCAATGAAGATGCCGCTCTTACGCCGTCTCACGCTCGCCGGCCGGGGCGGAGATGGTTTCTGGTGGGTCGAGATCTGCTTGTCCCACGTGATTGCCGTTGAAGTCCCGGAGAACGAGAGGAAGTGCCTGTCCGGTGACGATACGGTCCGCGACGTCGTGGAGGAGCCACGCGGCTTCCTGCCTCCATCCTTCTTCCTCGCCGGGCCTGAATGCTTCGTTGCCGGTGCCGATTTCGATTCGGATCACGCGTCCTCCCGGATAAGGTTTTCGCGCATCCGGAGGATTACTGCGTGTTGAGAAGGCGCGTCCGGATAGACCAGGATTCCGTCGTCGCCTGTGCCGTGGTTCAGCGGGACCGGATAGGCGATAATGTGGTCATGCTCGGTAAAATTCGGGTTGATGTTCAGTTCCACCATTTCCCTGATCCTCTCCGGGGGAGCCGCCAGATTGAGCGTCGCGCTCATGGCGAATGAAGACCATTTTTCGTGATCACACGGGACCCCGTGAAGGATTCCCGGAATGATCAACGTCCCGGCTGTATTAATGTCGAAATAGAAGACCGTCTGTTTACGTCCCTCTTTATAAGTTCCCAGCCTCCATTTACCTCGGGTGGCATTGACGTACGCCGGTCGGAATTCGGGTTCCGAGAGGACATCGATCACGCGGATTTCTCGTCGGCTGGTCATCGCACAGTCGGAGCCGCAGTAAATGGTGTAGTGTTTGCCCGCTCTAACTGGAATTGGGAGAATGGTGAGACCGGCTGGATTCGCGTTTTCCATAGTGCAATTCCCGGGCGAAGCTGCACGCGGCAGCGAAAGCAGCCGGGGGCGGGCCACTTTCAGAAAAGGAGAATCTCGTCGAAGACAGCCGGTGATGGAGGCGAATGAGGACCGCCAGCCTCATCGTGCACCGAGTTGCAGGAGTGCTGTTCAACACGACCACTTCAAGCGTTATGAGGACAGAATCACGAGGCTCCCTCAATCTCTCATGGATGCTCTGAACTTCATGCCAAAAACTGATCGGCCTCGCCGTCGCTGATCTTCGACATGATTTTATGGAAATCGGTTTTGCAACCGTCGAGGATCTCCGCTGGATCGAAAACTTCCATTCCCAGAAGGTCACCTGCCTTGCGAATCAAGATCATCGACTGGTGACACAAAGTCATCCACTCTTCGTTCGTAGGCGAGTGTTCCTGCTCCATTGCCAAACGCTTTTCATATTTGAGAACATGCCCAACACTGTGATTCCGGATGATCTTGATTGGCCTAATGTGTTTGGCTTCGAGCCGATCTAGCCCATTGATCAGCGCATCGCATTCTGCGTCAGGAACACCGTTCTCGCGCATCAGGCGAACCAGTTCGCGGAAATCTTGGCGACCTTTCCCACAGTTTAAAATGCAGTCCAACGAGATGACCAGCATTGTGAAGTGCGCTTCGTGCGTGGCGTAGAAAAAATTGCCGTATCTTTGAAGCGTTTCGCTGTAAAGCAGGTCTGGGTTTGTCCAAACCCAGAAACTGTGGCTCTGCCACGCTCCGAGCGCCATGCGCTGGACTTGTTGGAAACAATCTTCGAGGTCGGAAGTCGGTGGAGGATTATCGTTCACGACACCTTATGAGTGAGATGACCGCAGATCTTCAAGCGATAGATCGTTGATGAAAGCTGGCGTCTGAGACGGATTCACAAAGATCGTCCGGAACGGACAATTTCACTGCTTTTTTATCTCCACGAGCGATTCGCGGAGCTGTTGGAGACGCCGCGCTTGGTGTTCGGAAATCTCGGAATCGAGCATCGTCTTCTCATTAGCGCCGTCGATCTTCAAAGTCCTTAGGGTCAGAACACAGTCGGTACGGTCTTTTGGTGCCTTGCTCCATTCTCCGAACATATTTGGACGGAGTTTCCAGGTCACTTCCTCACCTGGTTCGAGACCGCCAGGTATTTGGTAATTGATTCGATCCTTCACCCAAGGAACCGACCGGCTTGGACTCGAAAGCGTCCCTTCAAAATAGACGCGGGAAATCGCAGCCCCAGTCCCATTACGCACAGTGAGCTCAATCGTTGGGTCGGAAGAAAATCGGCCTTCGGCAACATAAAACCGTGATCGCTTGACCTCAAACTTTTTAAGCGCTTCAGCGTCTGCACGTGCCTTTTCTTCGGCTGCTACCAGTTCGTCGATTTCTCCTTGGATTTGGATGATCTGAATGGCTTTTTCTTCTCTAGCTTTTTCCTCCGCTACTTTTCTTTGCTTTTCCACTGCTTTCCTTTGTTCCTCCGCGGAAGCTTCTGCCCGTTTTCTCGCGGACTCCGCCATTTGACGGATCTCCGCCCGATTTTTACCGTTGAGGCGATCTCTCATCTGCTGCTGGAACAGGTCTGGAGCTTGTCCGGCTTGGAGAAGGTTTACTTCAGAAAAAACGACAGCCATCATATCTTTGGCTAACTCCTCCTTTTCGGCATCTGTGAGACCCTCCCGCATTTCTTCAATAGAGGATTTCATTTTCTCCTCCGAAGATCCGTCAACACGAAGCGGCTTGTTACACGCTGGGAGCAGAAAACAGAGGGCGGTAACAAATAGAGAAGATGCGGGAATTTTCATTGTCCTGATCACGTAGCGAGGAATCCAGTAAAGACCTGTCAACCCCTTTGGGGCAAGGACGTATCAGGAGTTCCGCGATCTCGCCTGAGCGATGCCTGTCGCACCGAAGGCACCCCCGGCATCCGGTAGAGTGGAGCGAGACGCAAGAAGTAGTCGCGTGGGGAGAAACTTTTCCCGGGCCCAAAATTCTGGAAAATGTATTCAAAAAATCCCTCCGCTGAAATCCTTCCACCGAACCCCGGAACCACGTTCACACCACCGCCGAAAACTGTATTCAGAATAACAGGTGTATTTCTGAATACGCCCGTGGGCGCGGTGATCTTGTCTTAATCAGAGGTCGAAACCATCCGGCCAATGATAGTGGCTGCCGCCGCATCGCCAGTACCCGCCCCATACCCCAGCTGGCTGATGCCAGCCTGACCGCCCCCGGCCCCGTCGGAGTTTCATCGGAATGCACCTTGCAACCCGCTGCCAGATGACTATAACCAAGCCAACCCGCCCCAACCGATTTTAACGATCTCTGGGACATCCCCCTTCCATGGCCAAAGAACATGAAATCAAGAGCGAGAAGATCCTCGTAAAAGACATTTTTTCCAAGCTGTGGTTCCGAATTCCGGAATACCAACGTCCCTACATTTGGTCAGCCGATCAGATCGATGATCTGTTGGACGATCTTATCTACGCGCATGATGAGAAGCCCGACCAAGAATACTTCCTGGGCTCTTTCGTCTACCAAACAAAAAAGGCCGGGAGTGTTGCGGGGCAGGAATTCGACGAGAACGATCTTCTCGACGGCCAGCAGCGGATGACAACGCTGATGATGCTCTTTGCTTGTGTGCGGGATCTTTGTGCTGACCCCGATGTGAGGACGACTTGCCTCAGTTCCATTTTCCAGAAGGGTAACAAGATTGATCGGGTGCCCGAGCGCACGAGGATCATGTTCTCCATCCGTCAGTCCGTGCAGGACTTCGTCGATGAGTTCGTGAAGGCCGACGGAGGGACGGATCGGCAGGCAGACTTGGAACAGAAGGCTAAAACCAAGGACGATCCTTCGGTGCGAAACATGGCCGCCGCGATCCTCGATATTCGGAAGTATCTCACCAATCCTGAGACGAAGCTTGATCTGGAAGCTTTCGTTACTTTCCTCCGCAACAATGTCTTGTTGATTTTCGTCTCCACCGAGAATCTCGACGACGCCTTCCGGTTGTTCACGATCCTCAACAACCGGGGGGTGCCATTGCGCAACAGCGATATCCTAAAGTCACAAAATCTTGGAGCGCTCACCAAGGAGGTCGAGAAGACCCGATATGCCAAAATGTGGGAAGAGGCGGAGGGCGAATTGGGCGATGACTTTGATCGTTTCCTGAATCATGTGCGAACGATTCTCGTGAAGGAGAAGGCTCGCTTGAGCCTGCTCGAAGAGTTCGAGCAGAAAATCTATAATCCCCGAGAAAAGGAGAAGGCGACCGGCCAGCAGAAGCCTGCTCTTTTGCAGAAGGGCAAGCCGACCTTCGAGCTGATCGAGCGCTATCTGGGGCATTACGAGACTTTGATGGGAGGCGGGAATTTTGGGGATACGGGTGGAAGCTACGCCTTCGACAATCTAGTCAATGTAATGCTCAAAGGGCTCCCTTCGACCGACTGGGTGCCTCCGCTGCTGGCGTATTTCAATCGATTCAAATTCACTCGGCTTTTCGACTTCCTTACCGCCCTCGACAACAAGTGCTCCGCCGACTGGATCGCTCAGTTTACACCGACGAAACGTATTGAGAATATGAACGACGTCATTCGTGTGGTGGAGAATGCTGCGTCCGCCGCCAATGTCCTCGACGACGACTGCTTCGATATCGATGAAGCCGGATTCAATCGTGCGATTGAAGCAGCAGTCTACGGTCGACGCTTCACCCGTTACCTCTTGTTGAAGCTCGACTACTTGTATGGGGACAGCATGCAGCGGATGAGCGTCGATTTCCTTTCGGTGGAGCATATCCTGCCGCAGAATCCGGAAGATCAGAGTCAGTGGAAGAGGGATTTTCCGGATGAGACGAGGAAAGAGTGGACCCATCGCCTTGGGAATCTCGTCTTGATCACCACCAAGAAGAATACCTCTCAGGGAAGGCTGGATTTTGCCGAGAAGAAGGCCCGATATTTTGATAAGCGCATCACCACCTGTCCTAATTCCCTGAGAGTGCTCAAGGGTCCCCAGTGGACGTTGGTTGAGTTGAAGGACAACCACCAAAAGGTACTGACCAAACTCCGGGAAAACTACGGATTAAAGTGATTTTGACGAATATGGATTCCAACTCGAAAGACGCCCTATCCCAGCTCGATGAGCTCCTCGGATCCAGCAATCAAGCTTGGCTCTTCGGGGCGGGAATCAGTTTCAATGCCGGCATTCCGTTGATGCATCCTCTGACGGAGCAGGTCTTCAAGAGGGCAGAATCCAGCGAGAAGCCGTCAGACAAAGGCGCCCTTGATTGGATCAAATCGCAGCTCTCGGATGGCTGTCATATCGAACACGTTCTGAGCCAAATCGGGGATCTCAGGGCCATCGCCGAGCGGTCCAAAAATCAGCTCGTGAGCTTTGATTCTGCCACCTTCACTCTGGAGGAATTGGATGCGTTTCATCAGCGTATCCTGAAGTGGGTGGCAGAAACCGTCCGATGGGGGTATCGGCCAGCCGGCGGCGATAAGCGCGAGCAGGTAGGGACGAAGGACCTGCCCATTGTCGCCGTGGGCGATCATGTTTCGTTTGTTTCGGCACTGTTCAACGAGCGTCAGAAGGGGCTTTCCGATCGGCGTCGTGCAGTAAGGCTTTTCACCACGAATTACGACACCCTGCTCGAAGATGCTCTCGCGCTGTCGAGCTTGCCCTACTGGGATGGGTTTTCGGGGGGAGCTGTTGCGTTTCGAAATCATCGGTTCGGCGGTGAGGAACCACATTCCGGGGTACGGGCTCACGTGATCAAATTGCACGGGTCAATCGACTGGCATCTCGGCGAAGACGGAAAGGTTTGGCGAGTGCGGGACGGAGACATCTACCCCGAGCTGAATGCCCGGGTATTGATCTATCCCCAATCCACCAAATACCTGGCCACGCAAAGAGACCCATTCGCGGCTCAGTTTGATCTTCTCAGGCGGTCCTTGGCTTCGAGCGACGAAAATGTCTTCGCTACCTGCGGCTACAGTTTCGGTGACGAGCACATCAATCAGGAGATCGAACTGTCGATGGCTCGCCCCGGGAACAAGACCACGCTCGTCGCGTTCTCGCAGGGGCTGAACCCCACGTTGGAACGGTGGCGAAACTCCCCATGGAAGAAGCGGCTCTACGTCGTTTCCGATGCGGGCCTCTATATCGGGGATTCCGGTCCCCATGCGGCTCCCGCCGAGGAATCGAAGCGGGATTGGTGGACCTTCCAAGGCGTCTCAAAGCTCCTCATCAATGGGCCGGAGGCCTGCATCCAATGAGCAATAGATTTGACTTGATTCCAGACCTCAAGATCGGCCACATCGTCGAGGTTTCGGGGACGACCATCAAAGTAGAGCTGTCAGGTGATGTCACCGAGCTCACCCGGACGCACGAGGGCCGGGTTTATCCGATCGGGCAGATCGGAAGCATCGTGAAAGTTCATTTCGGTCGCCGCATGGTTTTTGGATTCGTGACGCTTTTGCGGATGCGGTCGGAGGAACTGGTGGAGCAATCAAAGCCAATTCCGCCGGATGCCGACCAACGCTTGATGGAAGTTGAGCTTTTCGCCGAAGGGCTTTGGAACTCGGCAGCCGGGAAGCTTCATTTCATTCGTGGTGTCACCACTTACCCTCTTCCTCGTCAGACCGTTCACCTTCTTACCCGGCAGGAAGCGGGCGAGATTTACAATGCAGCCGAGGGGCAGCAACGCGACGAAGAATACGATCCCCTCGTGCCGTTTGCGCATTACGTCGGAGCCGACAACGCGGTCTGCCGGGCGAACATCGACAAGATGCTCGGGATGCATTGCGCTGTGCTGGGCTCGACAGGTTCCGGAAAGTCAGGTGCGGTGGCTGCATTGCTGCACAGCATGCTTGAGCACAAGCCGACCCGCGACGCCATCGGCCACCCAAGGATTGTCGTCCTCGACCCGCATGGCGAATACGGGCACGCGTTCAAGGAACGGGCCGTCGTTTATCGTGCCTACGATCCCTTGGGGACTGAGGAAACGTCCGGAACGCCCATTGTCCTGCCCTACTGGTTGATGTCGGCGGACGAGTTCCGAATGCTGGTGATAGGTAAGACCGAGCAGGAAGCAACCTCTCAGAATAATATCATTTACAAAGCGCTCACTCATGCCCGGATGGTTGCCGCCGGGCTGGTCGATCCCGCACCGAGTTCCCATGGAAGTCCTACTCCGAAGGATGGCTTGGAGATCGACGCACCGCGTCCCCGACATCACGTGAAGGCTGAGAAGCTGATCGAATTTGATCGCGACAAGCCCCGGCCATTCAGCCTTGTGGAGCTGCGGAATCACATCGTGTATTTACAGGCTGCACGCGACGTAAAAGGAACATTGGAGTCCGTAACGGCGACGGACTACTCAAGTAAATTCAAATCTATTTTGGATAAGCTCTCCGTGCTGCGTCGCGATCCCCGGATTCGGTTTCTGATGGACGAGTGGAAACCGGGAAGTCCTCCGCTGGGGAAAATTGTCGCGCAGTTGGTTGGTGGCCTTTCGGCGAAGGAGGATGCCAACAGGGACATCCGGATTTTGGATATTTCGGGGCTTCCCAATGAAGTGGCGGGCCCCTTGGCCGCGATGCTCGCCAGGTTGTTATTCCAGTACAAGCTCTACCAAACGATTGAAGAGAGGAAGCGTGATCCCGTTCTCCTCGTGTGCGAAGAAGCCCACCGTTATGTCCCCGACCGCGGTGACGCCGAATACGCCGCCGCCCAATCTGCGATCCGGAGAATTGCTCGGGAGGGTCGGAAGTATGGCATCGGCCTCATGCTCGTGAGCCAGCGTCCGGCTGATGTGGAAAGCACAGTCATTTCTCAATGTGGCACTTGGCTCGTTCTCAGGCTTACGAATGCCGCGGATCAGCAGCAAGTTTCACGATTTCTGCCAGACGGACTTTCTGGCATGACGAAAGCTCTGCCCAACCTAGCCCAGCAGGAAGCGATCTTTGTCGGCGAAGGAGCTGCGATGCCTGCTCGGGTCCGAGTTCGCGACTTGGACAAATGCCAACTACCGAAATCCGATACCGCAAAATTCGCCCAAGGCTGGGTCTTGGAACGGTTGTCGGAGGAGGAAATCAAGGTCGTCACCGACCGAATGGCAGGCGGTCAAGAGGCCTTGGTCAAGGAGGAAGAGGTAATGCCAGTAGCAAAACGGACTTCGACGCCGATCGATGAGGATTCTCCTTTCTGATTTCCGATCTTTTTCTGGGGTCGCGAATGCGTCTGTGCCGCGCAGAGGGTGAAAACTACTTTTCGCAGAAATAGACTGTGAGAACGCATCGTAAGATTGTGATATGAAGATGCGTTCAAAAGAGTAGTTGCATAGAGACCTAAGTCTGGTATAGTCGGCGAAATTTTACCGCTATATGTTGACCCCCACCCATCCCCCCACACTTCAGCGCCTTGTTGAAGCTTCGTCGTTTCGTTCGATTTCAAAGGCAACACCTTTCTGGTTCGGAAACCTCGCGCACCTATATCTGGAGATCCGGCTGAACCTCGATGAACTGGAAGGCGCCGAGTCCGCCCGGAAAGCTGAGCAGGCCCATGATTACATCCGCAATGCCGCGGAGGTCTGCCACGCGGTGTCGACCTATCTGGGTGGCCAGGTTCTCGAAATCCACGGTCGAACCATCCACATTGGATTGGAGTACACGTCACCGGCGGAGATCGGCGACCGCATGAAGGAGGCTTCGGGATTGATCCACGTTTTGCTGGAACGCACCTATCGAAGCGGTGGACCGGACGGCTGGCGGATCGCTGGCGATCACGCACCGACCCTTACGGTGACCAGCGAAGGCATCCATCAGGACACATCTTTGGTTTCGCTCAGCCCGGCGGCGAACTTTCCTGCGAAACAGCTCGCCAGGAAGCAGGTTCCCCGGTGGACCGCGGGACTCAATATCAACCAGAAATGGGGAGTCCATACGCTGGAGGAGCTCGCCACCGCCTACCGCTGCCGCCAGCGGGTCCAGGAATTGGCTACCGGCGGAAGAAGCCTTGTCCAGCTCGTCGAGGCGGCGAATGCGGAGACTATCAACTTCTCCTCATCCAAGGCCATCCGTCAAGTGAGCGCCCAGGCTGCTCCTCTTGGCAACCCCAGCGCTGAAAGTCTGTTTTCCTGCTACGGATTCGTACTGAGCATGGATTTGGATGGATTCACTAAGAGGGTTGAACGGGCTGCGGTTGGGTCTATGGAGGACAAGCGCAAGCTCGCAGAGGACTTCCTCGATATCATGCGGTGGGCGGCTGCCTTTGCGGAGCGCCATCCGGACACGTTCATTCAGTTTCCCTTCGCCGGAGACAATGCTATCTTCGCAGTGACTGCGGAGACGCTGGAGGATTACAAGACCCGGAAAAAGCTGAGCCCGGTCAAGACCGCCCTCGAATGGGAAGAGACCATGGGCGACCGCGCTCGTGCTGCCGGCTACGGCGGATGGGGGCAAAGTCTGGCTGGCGGAGGCTCACCGCATGGTAACAGCAAGGGCAACCTCCACGTGGCGGGAATTCTCCTCGGCGGCCGTCGCTTCCTGGTGGGGATCGGCCCTGGGATGCGTCATGCCCGTCAAGGGTTCACTCACGTAGACCCAAGTCCGAAAGAATTGGCCATGTTCCGTGCGGACATCGCGGATCTCCATGAACGTCTGAGGAAAGAATTTTACGACTGCCCCACGCCTCTCTCCGACCGGTCGGCCAACTACAAAAAGGCCGAGCTTTCCGGAATGAAGAAAGCTCTCGCGGAGGTCGAAGCGGAACAAAGGCGTGCAGTGCAGAGCGTCTCTCAGCCAAAGATTGTGCTCCCATCGGCGGCAGTGGTCACCCATCGTCCATACGGAGGTGCTCATTGAATCGCAAACGTACACGAACTAATCTGCGGCACACGAGTCACGGAATGCTGTTTCGACGTGCCGTGGAAGACCGGCTGCTCATCCGCGACGGCGGTAGCCGGAGGAATCCACGGATCATTGGCTCCATCGACCATGCCGGCGGCCGGGCGGAGGTAATGATCACGCAGCACTCAAACCCGCTCGTTTCCTCTCCATGGGTCAATTGCCGGGCACCGTGGATTCGGCGCAGCGTGGACTGGCACTATATGAATTTTGGGCGGAAGGATCCCAGAACCCAGTTCTGCTGGGTGCTGGATCTGGAATGGAGGGAACATTTCCGGAAGCGAATCGACGCCGGAGAACCTGCCGCGATCCTCTGTGAGGACGCCGCACACTGGATGGTCGAGGCGATGAGGCTGGTGCTCTCGCGGCACTGGCACGGCTGGGAGTTGGGAATTGAAGAATGGCCGCCGGAGTGGGAGGACTACTCTCATGGCGATGCCGGTGTGAACGAGTATCTGGAGAGACGATGCAGGGCGGCATGAGACAATTCATCCGATTACTCCTTGGCGGATTGGACCAGGTGCCTTCCTACCAACCCCCGCGTCTCCAAGCGGAGGAACGTCCTCAAGGGCTGGTCCCGGCCGAGAAGCTCAGCTTCGAGGCGACCATCGCGCAATTGTCACGAGGGTATGAGAACACCCAAAGGGTGATTCAATTCATGGACGCCAAGGCCGGGGCCGTGATTGCACTCTGCCTGGCGATTTTCGTGCTAACCGGCAAACTCGTGGTCGGCGTCCATGACCGCCTTGGCGAGGGCATGCTCACCTCCCACCACGCACCGGTCAGTTTCATGATCTGGGGGATGACCGGCCTAGTGGGCGCGGTTGGTATTACCGGATTCATCTCCCTGCATTACGCGTTCAAGGCAGTGAGGCCGAATGCTCTCCCTCGGCCGGAACATTTCAGTACGCTCTTCCCGGCCGCGAGGGAGCCCTGGGACGACCCTCGCCTTACTGCTTACATGGACAGGATCGTGGCAGGTGAGGATCAGAATTTCGTCTTGAACGAATTCCGGCAGCAGCTTCTGGCAGTCGGAGACATTGTCTTCCGAAAGATCGAGGCGCTGAAAACAGCAATCACTGTCCTTTGGCTGCAGGGACTCTTTTCATTCCTTCTTCTGGTTTTCATCGGGTTGGTCGTCGGGTTCGGGTGGTATCCCAAGAAAGCGGATACACCGCCACGACCTCTTCCGATCACCATTGTCGCACCTCAAGCCACGCAGGTTGCTCCCTCTAACTGACAAAGGTCATGCGCCTTGAGGTCTCCCGTGACAATGGATGCTGTGCCGCCCCTGGAACCATTGACCGGTGTCACGGCTTTTCCGGAACAGGCCTAGGAAGCCCTCCCGGCGATCAAAGACTTCAATCCGCCAAGACCGATTCTCCATCTCAGGAAGCGAGGACGAGAATGAATACAGGTCATTGCGCCAGTGTTTGAAGTCATTCACGACCACCACTCCGGATGGATATCTGACGCTCGGGCTGCCGCGAAAACCTGTGGGCGGTGCTGGAGGAGTGAGGAGACAGGCGTGACCACTGGCGCCGAGGTGCAGCGGATTGCTTCCACCAAAGAAAGGATCGTATGAATAAGGTTGCCCGCGGGCTTTCAGCTCCCGCCACCATTCAAGGTCGCGATAGCGGCTCTGAAGGGAGAGATCCGTGGGCGGCAGGTCATCGGAGGCAAAATACGAGTACGGGCCTCTCCAGTGATGAGCAGCAAAGTAATTCAGTTGTCCTTCGTCATTCCAGTGCCGCTGGACCAGCTCGAGACGTTCGTCCCCTTGGGTGTTCTTCCCGGTGCGGAACCACCACGCCAGTCCCGCACCGATGTCCTCCCAGCCAATCAGCACCGAGAGGAGATATTCGAGGCATTCCCAATAGGCCTGGGCTGATTGAAGATCCCTGCATTCGCGGATCCCGGGAATTTCTACTTCCCGATCCGGACGGGCGAGCGCCCGATGGACTCGGGGAAGCCACTGCCTCCAAAGTTCGGGGGAATCGTCATCAGACAGGTTCATGGGTCAGATGGGAGTAGCGACCCGTACCGTGCCAGCCGGTAAAGCATCCGGGTTCCTCCGCCCGGAGATTCCGCCGCTCTGAGTTCAAAGAGCCTGCTGGAGAGCATCAGTTCGGTGAGCGACTTCTTCCCGAAGTTCGAGAGAGTGAGTTGCACGTCGGATCTGGAATCACCCTTGGCGGCGTCAGAAGCCGGAATCCATCCATCGTCATTTGCCTGCGACCGCGCCTCTGCGACCCGGAGCATTCGCTGGATGATCGCAGTTCTCTGGATGTCGGGGACAAGCATTTCCTCCATTCCCTGCTCGGAGATTAGGAAAGCGGCAACAATCTCGAAGCCCTCCCTTACAGAGCGATGGTGCTGCCGAAGCATTTCCAGTAGCTGGGTGTGCTCGGCATGGGTCTCGTCGAGCCATGCCGAGGCGCCTCTTATTCCGTCACCACTTGAGAGGTCGAAATCTGAGATCAGCAGATGCGCGAGCCGGTTTCGGTCGGGCACTGCCCGCTTGATGCCTTCCGCGAGATCCACAGCGGCCGCCCCCTCGATTCGGAAGGAACTTTGCAGGATGATTTCGTCGTCACCCAGGTCCACCTCGGGAATGACAGGGTGTGGGCTTGAGAGATGCCGTTGAATGAATGCAGCCGCGACGAGGCCAAGAGACTGACTCTGATGGAGCGAAGGACGAAGGCCGGATATGCTGGAATTGCAGATGGATCCGAGCGCGATCAGTCCCTTCAGCGCATGCTCGATCTGCTGGAAGAGGATCAGGTTCCGCCCAATCCTCTCCAGCATCTGAGACCGGTCACTCACGCGCCACCACTGTATCGTAGAGGCCGACGTGGGAAAGGGCGGGATGGCTGTCGATGCCGGAATTTTGATAGGTAGGATTCCAGACGAAACCCATGTTGAGGACCAGGGTTTCGACAAGGTTAATGCCCTTTTGGCTAGTGCTAACGCTATGACCGGCTTTCTTCGTTCTTTGAGGTCGGCGTGCCATTGTCTTCTACTCTCGGTTCAGTTCAATTTGCATCGACACGGGATCGAAATGGTATTTCGTGATTTGCCCGGAAATGAGCAGCTCGACGGCATGCCGGATTATGGGTAGGCTCACGCTGAACCACTCTTTCGGTGTTTGGATATAGCCGTTGCCGTCGGTTACTTGAACCTTGACCGCGACGGGGTCGAAGAATCGGTGGATGAGGCTTTCCAGCTTGGACAGATTGACGTTGTAGGTCTCGTAGCTAGCTACCAGTTGAACGGGTGCCATGAGGTAGGTCGTCTCGTTCACGGCATTCTGGATGCGGCTTTGAATGCTTTGTCGTGCCAGACCGATCTTGTGAAGATTGGGAATTCTTTGGATCTCTGGATCTCCGCTCAGTGAACGGAGGACGTAGATGAAGCCACTTTGTCTATCGTCGGCTCCCACGAGCATCCCTTTTATGACGCTTTCATCGAGCTCGGTCACGCGGCGGCCATCCTTATAAAGCTCGCTGGAAAGCGACCGGAGGAACATGTCCGACTCAGTGCCGTTTTCGAAGATGCAGCGCAGACGGGCGTTGAATTTTCCCTTCTTTTCGATGCGCTCGCCGATCTCGGCGACCAGAAGGAGGATACCCCGGAGAACGTAGAATTTTCCGACCTCGATTTGCTGTTCGTTGCGGAATTCGATGAGCCTGCGTGCTCCTGCACGGAGTTCCGCCTGGCACTTGCGGAAGGAAACCTCGAATTGCTGGAAGTTGGAGCAGGGCTTGCGCTGGGCGACATAGTCTGGCGACTCGACCTCGACGATGCGTTGGACGTGTTTGAGTTCGAAGATCTCCATCCCATCGGTTGGGAGGTCGTTGAAGAACGGATCATCGAGCAGGTCTTCTATGGAGACAGTCGAGGCTCCCTCGACCGGTTCCTGGCCGGTTTCCGAAGTTGGTCGAGCGGGCGGCGTTTCAACGGCGGGTTGGTCCCTCAGCAGGCCGAATTCATCGAAAGGTTCCAGCGCTTTACAGAATTCCGGGTTGTCGCGGAGGGCTTGGAGCCTTTTTGCAAGCAGGCGTTCGTTGTGGTCTTCTGCCAGCAGCGCCGGTGGTACATCGTTGGCTCTCACGAAAATGAGAACGTCCTCGAATTTGGAAAGCAGACGTTCCTCCTCGCTGTCCTTCGGCGTGGGTTTGGGCTTGATGGCGAGCAGGCCGAATTCGTCGTTCGCAATCAAGGCGGCGAGCTGGTCGTCGGTCATGGCGATTAAAGCCCCCGTTGCCGGCGGAGGTTCTGAAGGTGGATGATTGCGGACGCCATCCGTTGTTCCAGCGGATCGGGTGAGTTCAGATTGGGATCCCGGCCCTTGGTCGCTTTGAATTCCTTAATTTTGGGGAAGAGCAGGATTGCCTCTTCGTCGCTCATTTTGATGCGTGTGGCGGCGATGGCTTCTTGGATGACCTTCAAGGTGGGTGCGTTTACCTCTTTCGAGAGGATTTCGTAGGCACGCTGGAAGGGGTTGATCTGATCGATCAGGTCGATGCTGAGATCGTCTATGTTCACGAAGCTTCCAGCCATGCGGATAAAGCGTTTGTCGCCGACTTCTTCGACGCCACCGCGGAGAAGGGCGTCGACCACGACGTGCTGGCGGACCTGCTCGCGCTCCTCATCCGTCAGGTCTGGATATTTGGTCTCGATGATTTTCGGGATCATCACCTTGTTGAGAACCTCGGGATCCACTGACCCGCTGACAGCCTTGGTGACTCCGGGATCGGCGAGAATGGATGCCTTCAGATCGTTGATGTCGTTCTCCAGGATATTTTTTACCCGGTCGCTGGTGGGGCCTTTCAACCCCTTGACGCGCACAGTGCCGGGAGGGGTGTCGCCATCATCCTCACCCTTCGGCTTGAACTTGATGACGGGGGCGAGGACCTGCTCCATCAGAAGTGAGCACGTGATCGCCTTGAGCATGTTGTTCACCGATAGCGTGACGTTGGCATCGGTGGCGTCAGGTTTGGAAATCAGGTTGGTGAACTGGGCTTTTGCTTTGCCCGCGCTATCGCGTGTGCAGCGACCGATGATCTGGATGATTTCCGTGAGGGAGCCGCGGTATCCCACGGTGAGCGCGTGTTCGCAGAATTCCCAGTCGAAACCCTCCTTGGCCATGCCGAGGGCGATGATGAGGTCCATGTCATCCGCCTTCCGCATCGAGCGGAGGAAGCCCATCACTTTGTCGCGTGTGACCGGGTCGTCATTGACGAGATCGGCCACCTTGATGATTTTCCCGTCTTTGTGGCGTCTGACGTGAATCACGCCGGTTTCGGGATCGACTTTCACGGTCTCGCCGATCATGTCGAGAATCAGATCGACCTCGTCATGTTTCGCCTTGGTGGACTCGCCTGAATTGACGTTGGGGATGTGGAGAATGGTCTTCTTGTCTGTGTCGAGGACCTGATCGATGGCGGTAAGATAACGCCCCTGATAGAAATGATACCCGATTCCCAGAGCTTTCAGGTAATTGTAGCCGTTGAGCTGCTCGTAGTAATTGTAAGTAACGGGTTTAAATCTGGCTTCGTCCTCGGGGCTGAGGACGGGCTGACTGTCGCCCCGGAAATAGGAACCGGTCATGGCGACGATGTGGGCGCTGCTGCCGTTCATGATGCCCCGGATCAGATTGCCTAGACGACTTTCTTCGCCGGCCGCGACATGGTGGAATTCGTCGATTGCCAGCATGCAGCCGTCGAAGTCGGAGGGTTGCAGTTCCTCGTAGGCAAACCGGAGGGTGGCATGGGTGCACACGAGGGTTTTGGCATCACTTACGAGGAATTTTTTGAACGCGGATACCTTTCTCTTGTCCACACCGGGCGTGCATAGGTTGTGTTCCGGCAGAACCACCCAGTCCTGGGGGAATCCATGTTTTGAAAGTTCCATGTTTTCAAAAGACCCGCCTATGGACCGCTCCGGAACAGCGATGATGGCTTTCTTCAGTCCTTGGTTGGCAAGTTTGTCCAGTGCGATGAACATCAGTGCCCGCGACTTCCCGGATGCGGGAGGAGCCTTCAGCAGGAGGTATTTTTCGCTGCGAGCCGCGTAGGCGCGGGCCTGCATTTCTCGCATGCCCTTCGCATCCGTGTTGGTGCTCTGGCCGGTAGCTTCGTAGGTGACGTGGAGGAGGTCAGGCATCTTCAAATTCCATTTCGGGGGTTTCGTCTGTGGTGTCGGATGTTCCACCGGTCATTTTTTGGTATAGCTTGAAGAGGAAGGCCAGCCTCTCATCTTCGCAGTCTCCTGAGAAAGGTTTGGGGCGGTAGCATTTGTCTACTGCCACATCCAACGCTTTGTGTGCAGCAAGTAGGTTGGCAGGCATAGTTTCAGGGTCGTAAAGGCAGGCGATGGTTTTCTCTGGGTGTTCCTCCCTTGCGTTAAGGACGGCCTCCGCATGCTTATTCAGTTCTTTCTTGTTTGCCTCACTGATCTCTGGGATTGGGAAGTTGTTATAACAGATCTCGGACGAATACCTGATTCGTGTTTCAAGTCCACCACCTACTGCTCGAGCCCAGACCATGTGCATCTGACTTGCGATCACACCAAAAACCCAGAGTTCGTTCGTATACACCGCAATGGCGGAATTCGTGATGATTGGGGAATTGCTGAAATGTCCGATTGGAATGTAGCTCCTATTTTCCGAAGTGTGGAGCGGGATCAGTATGGAGGGGCCCTCTTTGTGTCGGATCTCCCCAAAACGATGGGCCTTCGACGCCAATTTGCGAGTTGCAGCACGAGGGCTTTCAGATCGTTTGGCGCGCAGTTGCTCGATCCGGCTCTGAAACGGGGGGAATGAAAGCGCTTCTTCGAGTTCCGAGTCCTCAATCCACAGGCACCAACGTTGCTTGTCATCAATGAATTCCTCACTCCCATATAGCCTGCGGATGAACTTTTGGGAGGAGGGATAGTCTTTCGTTACTTGATCTCGTTCTTCCTTTGAGAGAAGAAGTAGACCTCTGTCATTTGGCATGTTACCGAAATCACATTTGGGCATGCCGGAAATACAAGACCGGCGGCTAGGGAGGAAAATATTGGCTCCCTCGACGAGGTAGGCGTTGAGATTAGCTACGAGCCGACGAATGCCGTTGTGGAAATGGTATTTCGGAGTGGAGGAAGTGGAGCGAAGTCCGATGATGACACACGTTACTCCAGCTTTGTCTTTGGCATTGTTGAGCCATTTGAACGGGCTGTAGGCGAAATCGATCTCAACGTTATCTTTGAAAATGTGTGGCCATAGAATGGCGACCTGCTCTCCTTGGCAGATTGAATTTGTAGAGACAAAAGCTAGCCGTGAATTTGTGCCCTTGATGTAGTTTGCCCCCTTCAGGAAAAAGCATCCTATGTAGTCTAAGTCTTTTGAAGACGGCAGACCTCCGGCGACGATAGAAACATCGATTTTCTGATCCGCAGTTTGTTTCCGTGCCCCGTAGTAAGGGGGATTTCCCAAAACGAGCACCTCGTGACCTCCGTCCGTAGGGCAGATCCTTGCCCAGTCTTCCCGAAGGGAGTTTCCATGGACGATTTTCGCTCCGTCCTTGAGGGGAAGAGGAGCTGGGGCGTGGCCGAAGCTTGCCTGGAAGGCGACGTTCATCTGGTGCTCCGCAAGCCACATGGCGAGAACTGCGACCTCAGAGGCAAAGTCGTCGATTTCAATGCCGTAAAACTGTGAAACGTGGATTCCGGGAAGCCGGAGGTTCGCCTGGGCGATGGCCAGCGGAGGCTGTTCGCTCCTCGACCGGAATCCTTCTTCTTCGAAGTTTGCCTGAGAATCAGCGAAGGGTGATGCCCCGGGCTGCAGGTTTTCGCCCCGGTCGAGTTCATGGAAAATGTCCATTTCGAGCTTCCTGAGCTCTTTGTAGGCGATAATTAGGAAATTTCCCGATCCGCAGGCGGGATCAAAAATCCGGAGGTGGTAGATCCGGTGAAGAAGCTTGTTGAGGCGTGTTGCGGATCGTTTGGCCTTTTGGAACTGGTCGCGGAGGTCGTTCAGAAAGAGCGGTTCGATGACCTTCATGATGTTCGGAACGGACGTGTAGTGCATTCCGAGAGAGCCCCGTTTGTCCTCATCGATGACCCCTTGGAACATGGAGCCGAAAATATCGGGATTGATCTCCGCCCAGCTCTGATTCCCCAGCGCGATGAGAGTGGTGCGGGACCGCGTGTTGAAATTCGGAATGGGCGAGCATCTGCCGGGCACATCGTTGAACAGGCCGCCGTTCACGTAGCGGAACTCGCTCAGGTGCGGGGGCAGGCCTTCTCGCTTCGCCGGGGCGAGGTTGAGAACCTCGAAAATCCTGCCGATGTGCTCGGCTACGTCAGAGCCGTCGGGCTTGGTATATGTTTCGACGGAACTGGTGAACTGGCGTTTTCCGAAAATGCTGGTGTCTTCGGCGAAGTAGCAAAAAAGCAGCCGGGTCAGAAAAAGGTTCAGGGCGTGCCGGTCGGCGTCGTTCTTGGGCGGATTGTCAGTGACGATCTGGTCGTAAAGTTTTGCCATACGGTCGGCAGCTTTTGTGTCTGCCTCGGCCTCTTCATGGATCTTGGTGGCGGTCATTCCCGCGAGAGGGAGGAAGAACATGTATTCACCGGCGAGGTCCTCGATCGCGACATCCGAATAAGTGGCATCTTTCGAGTCGAAGGCCAAAAGGCGGATGAAATCCGTGACGATGTAAAATCGTGGTTTCTTCTTTGCGATGGCTCTATTGACGCGGAAACCCTCAAGGGCCTCGTCGAGCGTCCGCCTTCCTACGAGGTCAGAAACCACGGGGGAGAAAAACACCTTGTCGGTGAGGAGGAGCGCTCCCTCCATGTTGGTCATGTTTCGGTCCCCGCCCTCTTTCGCCCGGGTGATGGTGGATTTGGGGATGTTGAATGCCAGAAGGAAGTCATAGATGAACGAATCCGGATCGACGGTCTCATCCGTGATCTCCTTCAACGCTTTGATTATCTGGTCAATCTGCATGTCAACGGGCGATAGCGTGCCCTTTCCACCATGCTGTTGAAAGCCGGATTTTATAAAATTCGACTTTACTCTTTTTGATTTTATGAAGCCTGACATGGATTGTGGGATTTTTGACGAGGGTCGAGAGCTTAGGCTGTGGACTCGCTGGATCGCTGCGGGGGGGACGTATGATCCATCTGCTCGTAGACCGTCGGGTGAGCGTACTGTGCGGCGAAGACCTTCAGCACATAGGATGTCTTCATTGCGATGTGCGCCCTAGGAATCACGGTGGGGGCGCTGCTTGTCGCGCCCCCTTTGAGCATCCCGCCCTCGGTTCAGTAATGTTTCCGTTGAGCCGCCGGTTACCGACCAATTAGTGATCGCCAAGGAGTTCCGAGTGCCCGTGATAGAAACCATGCCCTGCTGCTCCCCACAATAGCTGAGCAAGGGAAGCGGAGAGGCTGAGAGGCCTGAAAATTACGGTTAATATTCCGGCTCAGGTAAATCTTAACGATTCCGGAGTTCGACATCCCCCATTTTCTCCTGGGCAGCCTCTTTGATGGTGGAGAATTCCCAGCTTCCTTTCCCGGGATGATCCGGGTCTGGTATCCAAGTTTGGAGGGAGCCTGCCGGCAGCCGACGAAACAGGATGTCTGTCCCAGGGCGAGTGACAAAGCGACTACGGGTGGTTTTGTGCTCTTCCTCGGTGTTAGCGAGAAGACGTTTACTCCAATAGTCACTGCGCGCTGCAAGGCGTTGTTCGATCCCGGAGAGCCGGATATCGATCCAGATGACGCTCGGAACGACGAAGGCGGCAAGAATCGCAGCTGTCGCGATCAGTGTCTTCCAGCTCTGCAGGACACCGGTTGATGTCTTGGCTGCTTTCCGGGTCTGCTGGGAGGCTTTTGTAAACTCCGCGCTCCATGCCGAGAAAGATTCCCGAACGGCTGCCCTGACAAGATCGGCCGAGTGACCTGAGGATTGAACTGCAACTTCACTGCCGAGCCGGTTTTTAGCTTCATCCATGCGTCGGCGCACGGTCTCATCGACGATCTCCCGAAACTTAACCAAAGTCTCGTTGTCGATCAAAGGTGGAGGATTTGCGCCTCCGACGGAGGGAGGGGTCATCCGTTGGAAGCCAATCAGGATCATCCGGATGAGGCGGGTGTGCACCCTGCATTCGGCTCTGGTCTGACGATACCGGTCGGGATCGAAGCCGGCCTGTCGGTAGGCATCCAAAAGCTGCTCTTCCGCGTATTGACAGAAGGAATTGAAATTGGAGCCGGCGTTTTGGACTGCGGCTTTTTGCTGATCAGGGTTCATGACAACAAAGTGCCCAGGGAAGGAACTTCCCTGGGCGGTGGGGATTACTGTTCGATGATCGGCTCCAGGAGATGCCGGTAGATGACTTGACTGGACTGCTTGAAGTAGGCCAAAGCCTCTTCAACGGGCTTCCTCAGGGCCCGGGGCAGAAAGGTTTCCGGATCCCGATAAAAAGCATCCAATTGATCCAGTGGCGGGAAATCCGCGAATTCCCCCGTCCGATAGATCAGTTCTTTGCATGCTGGAGTCCAGTCACCGGTTTCCCAGATTTGGAACTCCGTGATTTTCAGCAATTTTTCCCAATGGCTGAAGGAATTCCACGGTGGATCGTGGGGGCTCGACCGCCAGGCGCGGATGATCCCGCGAGCGAATTTCACGGGCATGACATTGAGTGCCGTGAAAGCACCCTGGATGGAATCCGTGTCTGGGGTTACTGGCATGTAAGCGGCGATCGAAGCCTCGCCATCGAAGACCCTCGACCGCTTGAGAGCGGCAATCATCGGATTCCTCTCGTCGGCATACGCGGGAGGCGTGTCGATAATAATCACGGCGCCTTCTCTTTCCGAAAGGTCCAACAACTCGATGATCTCCCGCTGGTTCAAATCGGAAATGTCCAGTTTCACGATTTGGAAATCGTCTTCGCGGGCTTCCTCGGTAGCTTCCTCCGTGGATTCTGGCTCTTGGGATTTTGATTGTTTTGGTTTTCGTCGTCCAAAAATCAACGTCAGCGTCTCGTTGCTCTGATCCAGTGTGGCCAAGACAAAGGGGATTTTGTAGATGAGGCACGCCATCGTCACCTCAGTCGCGCCGATGGTCTTGCCCTGCCCGCCTTTATTCTGAGCGATCAGGATTACGTGCGCGCCCGATTTCAGACGGATGCGCTCCGGAATTGATGGATGGTCTTCGGGCTCCGCGACGCCTTTCTCAGGCGAAAGAATAGCGGACACGAACGCGTCAGTTTCAGGAGTTTGATCGGCCGCGGAATCCGGGCTCGCCGTCTTGTTTTTAGTTTTACTCATGGTTCGGAGTCTTGTTGGGGGCAAACGCTGTCAAATCAGCCGCCTGGAGCTCGGAGGCATCAAAGCGGGCGGTCAGGGTGGGATCGTGGTGTATCGAGTAAGGATGCAGACGGACCAGACCCCGCCGGGTGCAAAATGCGCAAATCGCCGAGGCAGTGATATTAACGCCCCTCGCCCCGAGGCGGCGTTGGATTTCAATCCACTCCAAGCCGTTCCGGCAGGATTCCGCCAGAAAGTCAATTTGAGGTCTCAGTTGGCCTTTTCTCGGCGGAATGCTCACGGCATACAGGTATGCTTCGGGCATTTTCTTGTCAAGGATCTTCCGATTGTGAAGGATGGCAAAAATGAAACGAAAGATCTTCCGTATCACTCCTGAAGACGAATCAGACCTCAAACTGATGCTTCAGTTTGTGATCAAACATCACAACTTGAGCCCCAATTTGCCGACTGGTGAAAAAGATCAGCAGCCCAATGAAAGCTCTCTCCTTCGGGCCTTGATCAGACTGGGCCACGAGATTTCACTTAAAGCTGTATCGTCTAAGATGTCCGCGACAGCCCCCACTCCGGAACTGCCCAGCGTGGATGAAATCATGCACCGCCTCTACAATGACGGGCATTTCGATGAGGGGTGAAACTAGCGGGGCTTGTGCACCTTGATCGCCTTCTTCTGGGGTTTGATCGTTTTGACGCCATCCTCGAGAATTTCATTGATTCCTGCATATCCCTGACTCTCCGCTCCGGTTCCGGTAGCAGCTTTTTGCGGAGAATGTGCGGAGGCCTTTTGTGCCATCCTGGACCCCGGGGGTGGACTGACTTCCATCTGAGAAACCGTAGTGCTCGGCTTTTCCACACGCGTTGGAGATGCCACTATATCATGCCCGAGGGTGCCTGCCGAGGTTGGGGGTGACGCCGGCTGACGGACTCTGAGAGGCTTGCCGATCTCCTTTCGGATGGAGGATAGCCACTTCTTCAGTGTCTCGGTAGAAGGCAGAGCGAACCCCAATGCCGTGTGGTGCTCCGCCATCCAGGTTTCCATCTCAGAACGGCTGAGGTAATTCTCAATCATTTCCATGAGGATCGGTTTCCAAGCTTGTAAGCCAATCCTTGCTTGGGCTCGCTGCGGTGCGTGCTTACGATAGTACGCGATGGATTCATCAGTGAGCTCTTCCGGTTCCATGTCCAATACTTTACATTCGATAAGGATCGCTAGCAAGTCATTATGGTTCACTGCCAGTTCTTATCGGTTCACTAAGCTTCACTTTTCCGGATCCCCCAGAGACCAGTAGTCACCTTTTTAGGATTCGTTATCATTCTTTAATATATCCGATCAGACCTTTAGGATCTCTTTCGATCGCTAGAGTGGCATGCCCGATCGGGCGTCACCCATCAGCGCATGCCCCCCTGGCCGGGTCGCCCCCGAGAGGCCAAGGTGGGGAAATAACCGAAAGAGCGGTAGCGAATCCGGGTAAAAAGAGCGCGTCAGTCGCTCATAACTAATTGATTTATAACTTAGTTATGCTACCTTCTGTTTTACAGAAGGTAGCCGGGGTCGGTGTCCACAAAGGACGCCGCGGGGGGAGCCTTCCGTGAGGAAGGGGGGCGTCAGCCCCCGGGTTCAAGGGGCCTGCGCCCCTGCCCCCGGAGGGCAAAACAGGGCTAGGTGATGCGCCAGCGAACGAACAATCCGGGAATAACGCAGTTTTGACCGAGGATTGCTAGCCCTGTTCTTGTCTTTAATTACAATATACTCGCCAATTTGGTTGGCGGGGATTAATTTCATTGCATGGCGAAAAGAGGCTCCAAAGAAGGCAAAAAGGTCAGAGGTAACCCTGATGCCCGCACGCTCAGTCCCCAAGTAAAGACGGTGACATCTATTGCGATGCTCGAACATATGGGCAATCTCCTGACGCTGATCAGGGACGCTGCTTCCACCCAGCGTCACCACGTCTCCCGTCTAAGGATGGAGCTTGGTCTGCCACCCAACGTTGCCCTGCCGGACGAGACTGGTGATCAGGACGGCATACAGAAGGATTACTTCACAACTGTTCAGCCGGTCGAAGGTGACTCCGACAAGGACCGCGCCCGGAAGGAAAAATCATGCGGGTTGCTCCTGGAAGAGGGCTCCGTCATCGCAGGACTGCGGATCTACCGCACCAAAGCCGGAAAAGGCGAGGACGATGATTGGCTGGCGAAATCCATCCCAGTGGAACAGGGCAAGGAATGGATAATGCACAATCAGAGACTGATTGAAGAACGAGCCATCTACAGTGAGATGAATCGTCAGGTAGTCACCGCCGGAGCGGTCATCGGGGTCCGGACGGGCACGGATGCGGAGGGGCGGACAAACAAGGTTCGCCTGGCGACCTCCCCTTTGAAAACAATCGCGTGCCGATTAATGCCCCACGAGGGAGAGATTCTCGGTGGGGAGCTGACTCAAGATGGTCTGGCAAGGGCGATGGACGTCATGAAAAGCAGCTTTGAGCGGGAAATTGGCTGCGAGGTGATTTCAATTGCCGCGCACCGAATGAGGAACAACGACCTGCACATCCATATCCAGTATACGATGGTTCGGGAGGTCGACATTGGCGACAATGCCTACAACAGACGATTTCGGCCTTGGGAGAGGGCTTGGACTGAGGCCGCGGAGAAGAGTCTGATTGCAGAGGGTAAAAACGTCTCTCCGGCTTCACTCGGTAAGCGGAAGAAGGTCCTTGAGGAAACAGGTATGGTTCCACCCCGTCCAAGTAGACTACGCCTCGAAAAGCAAAAGGGGCTTAGGAAGCTCCATAATAAAACTTCTCAACTGGGCTACTCCTTCAAGTTCAAATTGAATTTGCTCCGGGCGGCAGAGGCATTTCCTGAAGAACATGAAATTGCCGCGAAGGTTGCCCGCCAGGGAGACGGCGCGGGCGCCTTCCGGGAAAAGATTTTATCAAAATCTGACGAACAGCTCCAGGCCGAGAAAATAGATTACTGGCTGGAGCGGCGGTGGCGGGAGGCTGTGGCGGCTGAAGTCTCAGAAGAAACGAGGGCGCGGCTTCCCGTCGCCGCGCTTGAAGAGGCCAGGCAATATGCGATCCATGGCACGACGCAGGTTGAGGCCGTCCATTTGGAGCGCCATCGTGAAGCGATGACGCAGCAGCTCGCTCACTCTGAAGAGCAGCTGAACAAGGTCCTTAAAGAAGCAGCTGCCTTGGAAAAAAGGATTGCCGACATGGCAGCAGCTCTTCAAAGGCAGGAGGAGCGCCTTTGGGAGAAGCGACAGGTTACAGCGGATGCCATCCGGGCCGCACGCAAAGAAAAGCGCCAGCTTGAGCGAAGCCGTGCGCGTGCGGCGCAAACCATCCGGAAGTTTCGTGCTGGGAAACGGGCCTCCAATCAAGCGTTGGATCAACGTGTCGCAGAAGTGGAAACACAGAAATCGGCGATACCGGATCTGGAGCGTGCAGCGGAGGTCCGGGGTGTTCGGGGGGCTTTTGAGGCCGTGTTTCCGGGGCAGAAGTCGAAAACGGATACGGCGGAGGGAATCACTCGGGAAATTCGGACCAAAATTACCGGTTTGCGGGAGGACACGATTTCAAAAGCAAAAGCGGATGCCGACGTCATCCGGAAAGAAGCCAAAGACGATGCCGTTGATATCCGCAAGAATCTCGCCAAACGGATGCGTGGAATGCGGACAAAGATGATTGGTCGGGATCGGGCTCGGACAAGGGATTTAGCCGTAATGGTTCTAGGCGCTGATCGCGTCGAAACCCTTACCAAGTCCGGCACGAACCTTTTCGAACCGATCCAAAAGCGACTGGAATGGTTTCGCGCAACGTTGTCCGTATTCAGTGGCTTAATGGACGCTGCCCCACCGAAGGGTGGACCGAAAACCTTGGCTGGGCAGTTAGTGCTCCGGCTGAAGAAGCTGATGGCGAGTCCACATGGCGAGCCGATCAGCAAGGATTTGGATCAAGGTCCAAAAATCTAACTTTCAATTCCCCCCGCCTACAGTTTAGAAGGCGGGGGTGGCGTTTTGAAAGTTGTGACCCCGGGTTGGTGTTCCGGGTTGATGAGTCTCTTCCCCAGCTGGTTCTCCGGTGGGTTGTTTTGTTCCGGGATGGGTTGCAGGTTTCCCAGTTGGGTTGCAGGGTTGGTGTTCCGGGCGGGTGGAGCGCCGCCGGAAAGGCAGCGTTGGCCCAACGCCCGGCAGGGCGTCCCCGCGCCACCTGCCGGGACGGTTGGGAGTTTCCGGGATGGACACCCCCGCGCCACCTGCCGGAATGGTTCGGACGCGTCCGGGACGACGTCCCCGCGCCACCCGCCGGGACGATACGGACGTGTCCGGCGTCGGGCCGGGATGATGGCTCAGCTCGCCGTGGCGCGGATGCGTTCAGGGGTGGTCTTCTCTCGTAGGGAGTTGGCCGTGGCGGCTGCGATCCCTTTCTTCTCGTCTCCTCTTCAGGGAGATGGCCTTGGCGGCTATGTGCCGTTGTTGTCTTGCTCTTGGCTTGGGAAGGCGGTAGCCTGACCGGGGAGAGGCGCTAGCATCGGTCCCGTTTTGGGGGCGGGCGATAGACCTGACGCCTCAGGCGGCTGGGCCTGTCGGCCCGCCTTGGCAATATTGGTATTGTTGCCAATATTGGAGCGAAATGGAAAAGGGGCCCCATTTTATACACAAGTGGCTAAAAGCGTGTTGTTTGCGAACCCCGATAAATCCGCCCAATTCGGGCCGATAAACCGAACCTTTCGGGGCGATAGTCCGAATCTTTCGGGGCGATAAGCCGAACCTTTCGGGGCGATAAGCCGAACTATCTAACAGCCGGTGGAAGGATTGATTTGGGGGATTTTGGGCGAAAAACGGTTGCCTTGGCGGAATCACCCCGGCCAACCAATAATACCTTCCAACCTGCAGGAGCAAACGATTTCAGGGCGGCTATGAGCGCTCTCCATTGATCGGGGGTAGGTTTCTGATCGTCAGCAAGAGCGAAGACACTTTGGGCAAGGACCGTGACCCGTATAGTCCGTTCCTGGCCTTCGCGGAGAAGTAGGACGAATCTTGAGTAGAGGATTTGCGAGATTTGACTATTGAGCGATCGCCTCTCCGCGATCCACTGGACGGCCATTCCGGCGTTGGTATTCCCG
>Ga0157370_10001217_pt1 | contig 32246 bp, 25 predicted proteins | sample C35metaG_FD_113463 | JGI IMG/M metagenome (GOLD analysis project Ga0157370, IMG submission 113463) | Corn rhizosphere microbial communities from Kellogg Biological Station, Michigan, USA - C3-5 metaG | ecosystem: Host-associated > Plants > Roots > Rhizosphere > Soil | place: USA: Michigan...
AGCCTGCCCCCGGCGCATGCTAACCGCGCGAGCGCCGACGCTGCGGGGCCCGTAGCTCAATGGTTAGAGCCGGCCGCTCATAACGGTCTGGTTGCAGGTTCGAGTCCTGCCGGGCCCACCAGCGCATCCTCAAAGGACGCCGCATCGGCGAATGACACGGCCACTTTTCAACAGAGAGTCAAAAGTCTATTTTCCGTCAACCATGAGGATGGGGACGGGTGAAATGGCGAGATCTCGATTCCTTGCCGCGATGCGCGCGCTCGCGCTCTGCGCGAGCATGGCCGGCAGCGCCCGCGCAGAAGACCTTGTCGTCCACGCCGGTACGCTCATCGACGGACTCTCCGACAAGCCTCGGCATCAGATCTCCATCGTCATCCACGACGATCGAATTTCCGAGATCGACGACGGGTTCATCACCCGCAGGGGGTTCCGGACGATCGATCTCTCGCGGAAAACGGTGCTGCCCGGCCTGATCGACGCCCATGTGCATCTGCAGGACATCCCGGAGAAGACACCGGGGGCCAACCTCTTAATGTCCGAGGGCGACCTCTATGTCGTCGTCCTTCGAAACGCTTACAGGATGCTCGAGTCCGGGTTCACCTCGGTCCGGGATGTCGGTTCGAGCGTAGATCTGCCGGGGATCGATCGTGGATTCAGGGCGGGCTTCATGCAGGGGCCGCGAGTCTGGTCGTCGCTCGAGCCCATGGGTCCCGTGGGCGGGCATTCCGATCCTGAAAACGGGCTGCCCGAGGGGATCTCCGTCATCAACCGCGAGAACGCCCTGATCCGCGGCCCCGTGGACGCGGTCGACAAGGTGCGCGATCACGTCCGACGCGGCGCCCGGGTGATCAAGCTGATGCCGGGCGGCGGCGTCAGTTCGCTCAACGACGATCCCAACAACCTCACTATGACCGATGAGGAGATGACGGCCGCGGTCGGGGCGGCGCACGCGCTCGGCGTGAAGGTCGCCGCGCATGCGCACGGCCTCAAGTCCATCAACCACGCCATCCTGGCGGGCGTGGACTCGATAGAACATGGCACCCTGGCCGACGCCGAGTCCTACCGCCTGATGCGCGAGCGCGGCGTCGTGCTGGTGCCGACCCTGTCGATCGGCGCCTGGCGGATGCGGATCCTGAAGGACAATCCCGGACAATTCAGCGCGCAGACCCGCGCCAAGGCGGCGGCGGTCCTCCCGCGGGGCCCCGCCAACGTCGCGGCCGCCTACAAGGCCGGGGTCCGCATCGCCCTCGGCACGGACGTGAGCGCCCTGCAGGGCGGCATGCCCGAGGCGGGTGAATTCGCCCTGCTCGTCGACGCCGGCATGAGTCCCATGGACGCGATCTTCGCCGGCACGCGCAACGCCGCAGAGCTCATCGGCAGCAAGGACATCGGCGTCGTCGAGGCGGGGCGGTTCGCCGATCTCGTCGCGGTGGACGGCGATCCGTTGCGCGACATCAGCGAGCTGCAGCGCGTGAGCTTCGTCATGAAGGCAGGCCAGGTGATCAAGATCGACGGACGAATGCGACCGCTGCAGGAGACTTCGCCGGAGGGGTGATCCCGGCGGCCCGCAGAGGCTCCGAAATGGCCGTCGCCGGAGGGGCGTCGCTGCGCGGCGAGCCGCCGCTCTAGCGGGGAGCGGCGCCGTTACGGCGGGCCGCATCGATCTGGTCGAAGTCCAGGTTGAGGATCGGATAGTCGCGCCAACCCTGGAAGTCGAAGTGCCACCACTCGAACGGATAGACCTCGAAGCCGACGCGCTCCATGGCCCGCCGCAGGAGGTCGCGGCGCCAACGCTGCACCGAGGTTCCGCCCGTGAAGTTGGGGTAGGAGCGGCTCGATTGCTCGTCGTAGCGGCCCGTCATTTCGGCCGCTCGTCCGGTGGAGCGCTCGAAAAGGGTCAGGTCCACGGCCTCGCCCCGGTTGTGGCGAGAGCCTTCCGACGGATCGGCGACGAAGATGTGGCCTTCCGGGGGCGTGGCGTCCCAGAACACCTTGGTGACATACCACGGCCGGTAGCTGTCGTGGATAAGCAGGCCGAAGCCGTAAGGCCTCAGGAAGGCGTCGGCGCGGGCGACGGCCTCGGCGGCGGGCCGCTGCATGTAGGCCGCGGGGCGGTCGTAGACCGGCGCGCCCGCGAAATTGTCGGCGGTGGCGTATCGAATGTCGAGCCGCAACGCCGGATCCACCTCGCGCAGCGCGACCAGGTCGGGCGCGCGGAAGCGACCCGTCTCGACCGGCGGCGAGGCCTTGCGGGCGTTCGCGATCGTGCGGGCGTCAACGCGGAAGAGGGCGCGCGCCCGCGTCAGGGCGTCGGCGCCGAAATCGCGGCGAGGATAGCTCGAGCCGTTCAATACGACGGCCAGGATCTGGCCGCGCCGGTTGCGCCGGAACCGCAGTCTGGCCCCCGGCGCTTGGGCGTCGTCCGTGGGGACGACCCAAACGTCCGCTGAATGCCGGCGCAGCGGCACGTAATCGACGTAGTCCAGGCGCCCATACAGCCGGCCATCGCGTTCGAAGATGCGGATCTCGTCGTCCGGCGCGCCATAGTCGCCGACCAGGGAAGCCATTTCGGCGGTCGGCGGGGCGGGGCGCCTCCACGTCCGACGGCGATAGAGCTTGTGGCCGAGCCGTACCCAGGCCCCGGCCGGGTCGATGGCAAGCTCGCTCGAGAAGCTGTTGGCGTCGTCCAGATACAGGCGACCGTCGGCCCGCCGGACTTCGGCGGCGAACCTCGGCCCCTCCAGGAACAAAGCCTCGCCCAGCCGCCGCAGCACCAGGCTGACGCGCCCGTCGGTGAACCAGCCCGCCAGCCTCTTCGCCGCCGGGGCGCCGATCGCCACTGTGTGCAGGAAAACCGGCGGCGCACGGCCCTGCCGTTCCGCCTGCGCACTGCGCAGAAGGTGATCGGCGAGCCGGCGCGCCGACTGGCTATGGTCCAGGGCGCAGAGCACCACCACCGCCTGGCCCCAGCGCGGCTCGACCAGAACCTCGGCGGTATATCCCGGCGCGCCGCCCTGCCATTCGCGGCGGGGCGAGGCGATCGGGCTTCCGCGCAGGATCGGCGCGACCGCCTCGGCCAGGTCGACGACGCTCACCCGACGATAGGCCGGCCCGGCCGAGCCGGGCCGCGGCGCCTGCAGGCGGGGGCCGTCATAGGCGCCGACCTCCGCATAGACGGCGCCGTCCGCCTCGCCCGCCCCGGACGCGGCGACGGTGCGCTGAGGGCGCGCGACCGCCCGCAGCAGCTCGCGGCCGAGACCGGATTGCGGAACGCGAAGGCGATATCGGTCGGAGGGGCTCGCCGGACGCTTCCGATCCGCGTCGGCGAATCCCCAGGCCTGCGACCAGATCCGGCCGTCGCGTCCCACCAGGGCGATGGCGACCGCGGGGATCTGCTTGTCCGCCCGCTCCTGCGCGATGTCGGCGGCGACCCGGTCGGAGATCCGCGGCGGCGGGGCGTCCACGCGCGGCGCGGCGGCGGCGGCCGTGAGCGGCAGCAGGGCGACAGCGAGGGCGGCGAACCCCCAGCCGGGACGGGAGCGTCGAACCCGGTCGGCGCGCGCCATCCACCGCCCGCAGAACCTCCTCCGCCATGAGGCCGCCGGCTTCGCATCGGCCTCGGGCCCGGCTTCGGCCGTGGCGCGCCGGCCGGGAGGTCCCGGGAAATCTGACATAATGGCCATTTTCTCGCTTGGCCCTCATCTTGACAGAACGTCAACTCTCTGCCCATCTGGACGCTAAGTCAAAATTTTACGCAACGTCAAAAACGGGACAAGGGGGGACAAGGCATGGCGAAGTCCAGCACGCGGGCGACGCAGTTCTGCATCGGCGCTTCGGCGGTGGCCCTGGCCACGGGGATGGCCGGCGCCGCGATGGCCGCGGCGGCTGACGAGGGCCGCGCGGTGAGCGAGGTGGTGGTGACCGGGACGCGGCTTGGCCACACGGACGCGGCGAGCGCGAACCCGATCACGGTGATCACTCCGGAAACCCTCAAGATGACCAACATCGTGACGGTGGACGACGTTCTGAGCACCGTGCCGGGGATCCAGGTCGACACCAACGCCGGCAACGGGACCCAGACTGGAACGGCCGGCATCGAGATGAGGAACCTCGGCTTCAACCGCACCCTGGTGCTGATGAACAGCCGCCGCTACACGCCGAGCATCACCATCGCCGGCGTCTCGGTGAACGTCCTGGCGATCCCGGAGTCGATGATCGACCACGTGGAGGTGCTCAAGGACGGCGCTTCGCCGATCTACGGGTCGGACGCCATCGCGGGCGTCGTGAACATCATTACCAAGCAGAACTTCGTGGGCTTGCAGCTGGACGCGGAGGGCGGAATTTCCGCCCACGGGGATCGCGGCTCACGGCACTTCAGCGCCACGGCGGGACGCAACTTCGCGGACGGCGACGGCAACGTCCTGCTCAACCTGGACTACACCAAACGTGACGCCATCACCCGCGGGGACCGGACGTTCACGCAGAACCCGGTGCAGGGCTACAAGCTCAATGCCGACGGGACCTACACGCCGGTCTTCGGGACCAGCATCTCTCCAGGCGGGGTGACGTCCGGGGTCCGCCAGATCGCCGGCGGGGCCGCCGTCACCTTCAACAGCCCGACCTCCTTCACCCCGCTCGGGTCCAACCTCTTCGTGGAATCCTCCGACGACTCGACCCTGCTGCCGGAGCTCGAGACCTACAGCGCCAACGCCCAGGCGCATTATCGCCTCTCGGGATCGATGGAAGCCTTTGCCGAAGCCAGCTACGCCCACACCGCGGACACGATCTTTGGCAGCGGGGCGCAGGTCTTCCCCGGCCGGAGCTTCATCTTCCCGAACGCCGGGATCGTGCCCGCGAACAATCCCTTCAACACCTTCGGCGTGCCGATTCCGCTGTTCCGCGAATACGACGAGACGGGACAGCGGTTCACGGCCACCACCGGGGAGACCACGCGACTGGCGGTGGGCCTGCGGGGGACGCTCCCGCATGACTTCAAGTGGGAGGGCTTCTACGCCGACGGCGTCAGCAACATGCGCTCGCTGTGGGCCAACCAGCTCAACCTGGCCAACCTCCAGAACAGCTTCGACCCGACGCTTTGCGCCGCCGCGACGGGCTGTGTGGTCGCAAACCCCTTCGGTCCGGGATCGATCTCGCCGGCCGCGGCCGATTACATTCGCGACAACGACCTCATCAAGAACCACTACACCCAGCAGATCCTCAGCGCGTCCCTCACTGGCGACCTGATGGCTCTGCCCGCCGGCCAGCTGTCGGTCGCGACGGGCGCGGAGTGGCGCCGCGAATCCGGTCGGACCAGCTACGGGCCGACCGTCCTCGCCGGGCAATCGTCGCTTCTTCCGGGCGCCCAGGACACGCAGGGCGCGTTCGCCGCCACCGAGGTCTACGGCGAAGCCAATGTGCCGGTGTTCAAGGACCAGGCGCTCGCCAAGTCTCTGTCGATCGACCTCGCCGCCCGGTTCTCGCACTACGACCGCTTCGGCGACGGAACGACCTGGAAGGTCGGTCTGAATTGGGCCGTCACGCCCGACGTCCGGATCCGCGGGAACGTCGGCACCGCCTTCCGCGCCCCGAACGTCAGCGAATTCGCGGGCGGGGCCCTGCCGACTTTCTCGACCTACCTCGATCCCTGCGACAGCGTCACAGGCCAGCGGTCCAACCCCGCCGTCGCCGCGAACTGCGCCGCAGCGGGCTTGGGTTCAACCTTCCGCCAGGCCTTCCCTAGGACCTCGGGCGTGCAGCAGGGCAATCCCGGGCTGAAGCCCGAGAAGGCCCGGGACGCCGGCATCGGCGTCGTGCTCACGCCGCGCTTCGTCCCCAACCTGGCCGTGGAGCTCGACTACTATCGCGTCGCCATCGCCGGGGCGGTGTTCCAGCCGACCGCCCAGTTCATCGTGAACAGCTGCTACCTCGGCGCCCCCTCCAACGCCTACTGCCCGCTCGTGACCCGCGGCAGCAACGGCCAGATCATCGAGATCGTGCAGGAGCAGGAGAACGTCGGCGCGGTCAAGACGGACGGCCTGGACCTCAGCGCGTCCTACAATTTCGACCTGGAGTCCCTCGACCAGAGGCTGCCGGGAACCGTCTATTTCAACACCACGGCCAACTATGTGCTGTCCTTCCAGGGCCAGAGCACGCCGGGCGCCGCGCCGGTCGAGTACACGGGCGTCTTCGTGCTCGGCGGCGCCTTTCCCACCGCTATCCGGTTCCGCTCGAACACGAGCCTGTCCTATGGCGTGCAGGGGTGGCGGGCCAGCTACACCTTGCGGACGGTGAGCGCCGCCAAGGTCCTGGGCGTGCCCGCGGCGGCGGCCCCGCCCTCGAACCTGAAGATGCCCGCGGTCTACTACAGCGACCTGGCCTTAGACTATCGGTTCAAGCGATACGAGGTGACCGTCGGCGTGCAAAATCTCACGGACCAGAAGCCGCCCTTCCTGATCTTCCCCCACAACATCTTCGACTCGACCGTCTATGACCTTGCCGGTCGCACCTTCTTCGCCAAGCTGTCGGCGCGGTTCTGACGAGGCTCTATGGATGAGCGCGCCCGCGCGATCTCACTCGAGCGGGCCGCCCGACACGCGCCGGCTTTGCGATCCGCGCGCCAAGGTGTGCAGGATTGACCGGCGGAGGCGGCTCGTGCGGCGCGGCGGTCCGAGGGTCCTCGGACGACCATCGGGGGAACGATCATGAAGCAGTGGATGGCGTCGATGGCGCTCCTCGGATTTGCGGCCCCCGCCCTGGCCGAGACGCCGGCGGCGGTGGCCGGACGCTGGGGTCTGACGGTGGAGCGCTTCGGCGTCCCCAGCTATGGCGAGCTCCTGCTCACCCAGGACGGGGAGAGGGTCACCGGGACCCTCTCCGGGATCGCGGTGACCGGTGTCATCGCGGGCGGCGCGTTCCACCTGGACGGCAAGGATTTTTCGCAGGAGCCGGTGACGGGCGACGCCACGGTGACGGCCGATCGTATGCATGGCACGATCACCATGACCGACGGCTTCTTCGGTCGGCCGACGACATTCACCTTCACGGCCGTGCGCGCCGGCGGCCCGGCGAGCGGTCCGCCCCGTCGGCACGACTTTGCGCCGACGGACTTCCATCGCGAGTTCTCAGCCCTGGTGGCCCCCGCCCTGGTTGTCGCCCCCGGCGACACCATCCAGACCATCACCCTGGACGCCGCCGGGGCGGACGCGACCGGCCGGCCGCGCGCCCTCGGGGGCAACCCGCAGACCGGCCCTTTCTACGTGGAGGGCGCCCTGCCCGGGGACACCCTAGTGGTGCACGTCCGCCGCCTGCGGCTGAACCGCGACTATGCGATCAGCGACGACGCCATCGTCCGCCGAGGACTCGACCCGGACCTGGCCGTCCAGATGAAGGATGGGGGCAAGCCCGTGCGCTGGCGCCTCGACCGTACGAGGGGGCTGGCGACGCTGGAGAGGCCCGGCGAGCACACGGGGGCCTACGCGGTCCCGGTCCGGCCCATGCTGGGCTGCATCGCCACGGCGCCGTCGCCCGACTCCGGGGCTCCGTCGGCGCGGGACTCCGGCCCCTACGGCGGCAACATGGATTTCAACGAGATCGTCGAGGGCGCCACGGTCTATCTTCCGGTCTTCGTGCCGGGCGCCCTGCTGTATTTCGGCGACGGCCACGCCCTGCAGGGCGACGGGGAGATCAACGGCAACGCCCTGGAGACATCGCTCGACGTGGAGGTCAGCGTCGAACTCGTCCACGGAAGCCGCATCATGGCGCCCCGCGTGGAAAACGACACCTACATCATGGGGATGGGCCTGGCCGGGTCGATCGACGACGCCTATCGCGCCGCCAATGCGAACCTCGCCGCGTGGCTGCGACGCGACTATCACCTCACGCCCTCGGAGCTTGCCGAGGTCATGGGGACGGCCGTGGAGTACCGCATCAGCGAGGTGGCCGACCGCAACGCCGGAGTCGTGGCCAAGCTCAGCAAGGCCAGGCTGGCGCGCCTCTCGACGGAGATCCAGCCGCCGCCGCCGTCCCCGAAGGGGCGCTGAGCTCGCCGTCAAGCGCGCTTCGCCTTCTCGCCCTTCAGGTAATAGTAGACGTTGCTGCGCGACACCCCGATCATGGTGCCGATCTGATCGGCCGCGCCGCGACGATCCAGCTCCCCTTCGTCGGCCAGCATCTGCAGCAACTCTCGCCGTTCGTCGCTGGTCAAGGATCTCGGGTCGCGGTTCTTGCGGGCCGAGAAGGCCAGGATCTTGTCGTTGAGGGAATCCTGCCGCGCGCCCGAGAGGGATTCCCGCACGGTGTTCCCGTTTGGCTTCAGCTGCGTGAGGGCGTTCAGGTAGCCGCCGATGGCCTTCAGGTATGACAGGTCCATGTTGATGCAGATGGCGGCGACGAAGCGCCCGGACTTGTCCCTCAGGCCGATCGATGTGCTCTTCGCGGGGCGGCCGTCGGCGAAGGCGTTCGCATAGTTGGCGATGATGTCGGGGAAACTGGGGTCGGCCATGCGCGCCAATCCCAATTCAGTGGCGCCGTCGCCGACGGACCGCCCCGACAGATTGTTCTCGATCTGGATGATGGCGTGCTCGGGATTGGTGAGGTCGTGGACGACCACCTCGCAAAGCGGGGCGAGGGTCTCAGCCAAGCCCGCGGCGATCTTGGAGGCTTCCTGCAGCAGCCATTCGTGATCCGACATCTCCGGCGCCGGGCCGGCATTGATCCTCGAGGGCTTCACAGTCACGATCACCATCCGCAAGTCTGGGCCCGGCTTCCGGAACTGAGCGCCCCTTGATCGAACGCTCGATTCGGTCTCCCGAGTCGATTATACAAAATGTCAAATAAGTGTCTATCCCAGCGAGCGGCCTGGCGCAACTCTAGGTTCGTCGCAGCCGGGTCGGCCAGGCGGCGGATTTGACGTATCGTCAAATATTGACTATCCGATAGTAAGCTGCGCCGTGGGCATGGCTGCCGGATGCGGAGCGGATTTCGATGATCGACCGTCGCTTCTTTCTTGGCTCGGCGGCGGCAGGCGCGGGCGCCGCCGGCTTGACGCCGGGGCTCGTCGCCACGGCCCGTCCCCGAGCGTCGGGGCGCGGCCTCAGGATGTGGCGCGCCGAGGTCGGCAGCCTCCGCGACGGCGTGAACCTCTACGGCTACACCACCCGCATGGCCGACGTGGGCACGCTGGACGTGCCCAGCGACCATTTCGCCCACGGGGCTTCGCCAGGCCAGACCTACCAGGTTCGCTTCGCGCGACTGCTGGGGCCGAAGGGGAACAAGGCGGCGCCGGTGTTCTTCTTCAACGGCGGCCCGAACCACATCGAGGATCTCTGGTGGCTGTACGAGGGGGGCCACGGGACCCGCAACACCTTCGCCGTGATCGATACGATCCTGCAGCACGCCGATTTCGTGCTGATCGACCATCGCGGCACGATCGGCTGCACCTTCCCGAAGATCCCCAACAACAGCCTGTCCGTCGAGCTGCCGCTGGACCGTCCGGTCGAGGCGGCGGAGCGGCGCGCGGCGTGCGATGGCCTCTGGCGGCGCATCATCGAGCACCAGCGCGATGCGGGGGTGGACCTCTCGACCATCACGACGCCGCAGCTGACCGAAGACGTCGACGCGGTCCGCCAAGCGCTCGGCTACGACAAGATCCGGCTCATGGGCCTCTCCAACGGAACCTACCGTTCGCGGGACTACCTCAGGCGCCATCAGGCCCATGTGGACAGCGCCCTGCTGTTCGTGTCCCACGCCTATGAAAAGCGGCCGCACCCCGACGACGTGCGGGCCTCGGTGGCGCGTTTCGACGCCGCGGCCGCGGCCGATCCGGTCGTCGGACGTTTCGTGCCGAGCTCGCTCGACCTGCTGCTGGAGCTGACCCACCGGCTCGACAAGGCGCCGCAGCGGGTGCCGATCAAGGGCGCGCCGCAGGACTCGATCGTTGTTTCGGGCGTCGATCTCGCGCTGTTCTTCTGGGTGACGTTCTCGAAGAACAGCGAGATGCTCAAGTTCCCGGGCCGGCTCTGGCGGATCAAGCAGGGCGACTACGCCGAGCTCGCCGCCGTGGCGCGGATGGGGCGCACGCTGGGCCAGGAGAACAATTCCGACTTCGCCTATTCCGGCACGGCGATGCCGTCGCCGGAGCAGAACCGGCGCTACAAGGCGGCGGCGGGCGAGGCCTACTTCCTGAACCGCGACGTGGCCGAGCCGATGGGCGACGCCTGCCCCTTCCCGCGCGATCCGAAGACGCCTTTCGAGCTTTCGGTCCCGGTGACCTACGTGCAGGGCGAATGGGACACCCACACCCCGGTCGAGGCGGTCAAACGGATCGGCGGGGCGCGGGTCGAGCTGGTGGTCAACCCGCACCAGGGTCACCAGTCGTCCATCACCTCGGACGAGGCGCAGCCGGGGTACTGCTTCGAGAAGGACTGCGTCGAGGCCTTCCTGACCGGAAGCGTGCAGAAGCCCTACGCCCAGCCGCTCGCCTTCGACCGCTCCGCGTTCAAGGCCTGAAGCGTCGGGGGGCGAGATTGCAAACGCACGGCGCCGGCCTGACCACCCCCAGCGGAGACTTGATCCCGCTGTCCTGGGCGGTCGAAACCGACGGGCTTGTCTTCTTCTCCGGCCAAGTCGCGGTGAACGAGGGTCGGATCCCGGACGGGATCGAAGCCCAGACGGATCTGATCTTCGACCTTCTGGAGGCGAAGCTCGCCGAGCTCGGCCTGTCCCTGGATCACGTTGCGAAGGCGACGGTGTGGCTCACCGAGCCCACCCATTTCGGCCGCTTCAACGCGGTCTACACGGCGCGAATGGGGAAACCCTATCCGGCGCGATCCTGCGTGGTCTCCGCCATGGTGCTTCCGGGCGCGCTCGTCGAGATCGAGATCGTCGCGAGCCGCAGCCGGCGGTCGGCCTAGCGGCATGGGCGCGGCCAGGCGACGCGTCATCTTGAGCATGGGAAGGCTCGGCGCCCTTTCGACAACCGAGAGCGGCTGTCGAACGCGAGATGCAGGCGAGATCATGGATTCCTCAGTGAGGACGGCGAGGCGTCGGGCGTTGGCCGCCGTCGCGCTCGGCGGCCTGGGCCTCTTGGTCGCCGCGGCGGGCGCAGCGGCAGAGGACGCGGCCGCCATCGTGACGGCGCGGGTCGCTCACTTCAGGGACATCGGCCGGGCCGCCCACGTTGTTCAGATCGAGGTCGGCAAGCCGTCGGCCGACACCGCCGCCGTCGGCGAGGCGGCGCGCAAGATCGAAGGCCTCGCCAGCGAAATCCCCTCATGGTTCCCCGCCGGGTCCGGGCCCGAGAGCGGTGCGACCACGCAGGCGCGGCCGCAGATCTGGGTCGATCCCGCCGGCTTCCAGGCCAGGGCGGCGGCGCTCGGCGCCGCGGCCAAGGCGCTGGAGGCGGCGGCTGCCGCCAGCGATCAGGGCGGTGTCAAGAGCGGGTTCATGACGCTCGCGCAGGCCTGCCAGGGCTGCCACAACGCCTTCCGGACGGCCCAGCACTAGGCCGCTAGCGGGCGGCCGTCTTCTCGAACCGCAGCTTCGCGTCGCCGGAGCTGAGAGTCAGGCTGTCGCGGTCGAAGGCGGCCTCGAGGTCAGCAGCCTTGGCGTAGAAGCGGTCCTTGCCGCTCTCCATCAGCGCCAACGGGAGCTTGCCCGCCATCTGCGCCCGCAGCCGGGTGGTCACGCCGCCGGCGCCCTTCAGCGGGGTGACGGTGATCGAGCGCCCGTCCGGCGCCCTGTAGACGCCGACGTAGCGCTTCAGCGCCTCATCGGAGAGCGGCTGGTCGCGAAGGTCGAGCGGACGGGCGGGGGGCAGCACGAAGGGGAAGGCGTCGAGCGCGAGCCGCGGATAGTAGGAGACGTGGTTCTGGCCGGCGTAGACCTGGGCCTTGAGCCTCACTCCCGGGCGACCCTGGAGGGCCCCGGCAAGCTGATTGAAACCCTCCCGCATCGACGGCGTCGGGCGGGTCCCGAGCTCCTCCAGGTCGCCGACCCCGAGGTAGACCCGCGCCGCCCTGGCCCTCGGTGCGGCCTGCGCGACCGCCGCCACCACCGCCGGGTCCTGAAACACCGAGGCGCTGCCGATGATCCATCCGGCGAAGGCCCCCGGCTTGTCCGCGAACACCCGCGCCGTGAACAGGCCCCCCAGCGAGTGGCCGAACAGCACGGCGCGGCGCGGGTCGGCCGGGAACCTCGACTCGATGAACGGCCGAAGGTCCTCCAGCAGGAAGGCTTCGAAGGCGCCGCCGCCGCCGCTCGCCGGGATCTGCTTTGCGTGCACATGGGTCAAGTCCATGGCGCGGCGTGTCCCGGCCTGGCCAAGGGGGTAGCCGATCTCCACCACGTAGGCCGGCTCCATGACGCCGGCGACGCCCATCAGCAGGCCGATCTGCCCGGCCAGCCCGAGCCCGCCGTCCAGGGCATAGATGGCGGGAATCTTCTGGTCGGGAAGGAAGGGCCTCGCCGCGGGGAGGTGCACCACGACGTCGAAATCCTGACCGAGACGCGCGGAGTGGAGGCGGAACGCTTGCTCGCCGGGATTGGTGTCGCTCGGCAGCTGTTGCGAGACGGGCGGCGGGGCGCCCTCCGACACGACGGTGATGGCGTCCGGCCCGGCCGATGCGGCGGGCGCGGTCAGCAGGCCGAGACCGGCGATCAGAGCGGCGGCAAGAACCGGGGCGCGACGCATCGAGACTCCTTCCAAAGGCCTAGCGCGGCCGATTTGATCTATGCGGATAGTCTGGAATTGACTATGTGTCAAAAACATGAGACCGGGAACCCGGCCGTTTCATCGGGTGACCCTCACGTCGCCGGGAGCAAGCACGCTGACGTCTCCGACGGGAACAGTGGCAGGCCGGCCGTCGAACCGCTCTCGACTCGCGGCGATCGCGGTCGTCCTGGCCCTCGCCAGCCCCGGGGCGCGAGCGATCGCCGAGACGCCCTCGGATCAGGTGAGGCTGCCCCCGAACGCCCAGATCGGCGACTATGTGGGCCAGGATGTGATGATCCCGATGCGTGACGGCGTGAAGCTGCACGCCGAGATCTGGCGCCCCAGGGGCGCGGCGGGCCGTCTCCCGATCCTGATGCAGCGCTCGCCCTATGGGTTCGGCATGGCGCGGGTCGGCGCCGCCTTCGCGACCGAATACCGGCAGCTCGCCAAGGACGGCTACATCTTCGTGCTGGAGGACATCCGGGGGCGCTTCGGATCGGAAGGCGAGTTCGTGATGCTGCGGCCGCCCGCGCGCGCCGGCGGCGTCGACGAGTCGACGGACGCCTACGACAGCATCGACTGGCTGGTGAAGAGCTTGCCAGACGCCAGCGGCGCCGTCGGTGTCTTCGGCATCTCCTATCTCGGATGGACGGCGGCCATGGCCACCCGCGGGCCCACCCCGCCCTCAAGGCGGTGTCCGTGCAGGCCGCGCCGGAGGACATGTTCGTCGGCGACGACTTCCATCACAACGGCGCGTTCCGGCTGGATTACGGATGGGAAGCCGCCGCCGCGTTCGAAAGCGACGGGCGCACCATGACCCCGTTCAGCTTCGGACCGGAAGATCCCTACGCCTGGTTCCTCCGGCAGAGGTCGCTTGCCGATCTCGACAACCAGGTGCTCGGGCGCAGCCTGCCGACCTGGAGGAATTTCGTCGAGCACCCGAACGACGACGCCTTCTGGCGGGCTGGCGTCACCTCGGCGGCGATGCCCCCGGCGCCGCAGATCCCCAACCTGATCGTCGCGGGCTGGTGGGATCAGGAGGACTTTTACGGTCCCCTGAAGATCTTCGAGCGCCAATCGCGGCGCGACAAGGACGGTCGCGATGTGCTGGTCATCGGTCCGTGGAATCATGGGGGTTGGGCGAGATCGGACGCCGACCACTTCGGCCCCTACGACCTCGGGAGCGACACCTCCACCTACTTCCGCAGGCAGGTCGAAGCGCCCTGGTTCCGCCATTGGCTGAAGGGGGAGGGGCGCTTCGACCCGCCGAGGGCCCTGGTGTTCGAGACCGGCTCCAACCGATGGCGGCGCTACGCCGCGTGGCCGCCCCGCGAAGGGGTGGTGCGGAGGCGCCTGTACCTCCGCGCCGGCGGCGGCCTGTCCTTCGCGCCGCCGGGGCGGCGGGAGGGCGCGAGCCGTTTCCTCTCCGACCCGGCAAATCCGGTTCCCTACCGCGAGCGACCGATCTCCCCGGTGAGGGCGGCGGCCAGCAGCTGGCCGTTCTGGCTCGCCGATGACCAGGCGGTCTTCGAGACGCGGAAGGACGTCCTTGTCTGGCGGTCCGACGTGCTCCATCGCGACGTCGCGGTCCGCGGGACCGTGGCGGCGAAACTGTTCGCCAGCACCACCGGGACGGACGCCGACTGGATCGTCAAGCTGATCGATGTCTATCCGAGCGACCCCGCCACGCCGCCGGCGCTGCGCGGCCGCGAGCTGATCATCGCCGACGAGGTGTTCCGCGGGCGGTTCCGCTCGAGCTTCGCGCATCCGAAGGCGCTGACCCCGGGACGCGTCCTCGCCTACTCGGTCGACCTGCACTCGGCTTCGCACCTGTTCAGGGCGGGACACAGGATCGAGGTTCAGGTGCAGAGCAGTTGGTTCCCCTTGATCGACCGCAATCCGCAGACCTTCGAGCCGAGCATCTTCGCCACGCCGCCGGCGCGCTTCAAGGCGCAGACCCACGCCATCTTCCACTCGGCCGCCTACCCCTCGTCGATCGCCGTCGATGTCGCCCAGGACGCGCCCCCCGTCGGGCGCACAGGCAAACCCCCCCGCGCCCAGCCTCTCTTGCGAAGGATTGGAAAATGAAAGCCACCGCGACGTTCCAACATCACCGCTGGGAGGCGCTCCCGGAGGATGGGATGGGCGGCTCGATCACGCGGCGGCTCGTCTCCGGCCAGCAGGCCATGGTGGCCCGCATCGCCTTCAAGGCCGGCGATGTCGCGCCTCGCCATTCGCACCCGAACGAGCAGATCACCTGTATTCTCTCAGGCGCCTTGAGCTTCCAGTTGGGCGCGGCGGGGGAGCAGGAGCTTGTGCTGCGAGCCGGAGAGCTGCTGGTGATCCCGCCCGACCTGCCGCATGGCGCGCAGGCGCTGGAGGACACGCAAGTCATCGACATCTTCGCGCCGCCCCGGCAGGACTGGCTCGCGGGGACGGGCGCCTACGCCCGCGAGGAGGCTTCAGCATGACCCAGGCGATCGTGCTGAGGCGGACCGGCGGCCCCGAGGCGCTCATGCCCGAGACGGTGGAGGTCGGCGCGCCCGGCCCCGGCCAGGTCAGGCTCCGGCAGACCGCGATCGGTGTGAATTTCCACGACGCCTACGTCCGCAGCGGCAGCTACCAGACCCTCTCGCTCCCGGGCATCCCCGGGGTGGAGGCGGTGGGCGTCATCGAGGCGCTCGGCCCTGACGTCGTGGACTTCCGGCGGGGACAGCGGGTCGGGTACGTGAGCCGCGGCTACGGGGCCTACGCCGAGGAGCGGCTGATCGCGGCCAACCTCTTGATCCCCCTGCCGGACAGCGTCTCGGATGAAGCGGCCGCCTCGACCCTCGTCAAGGGGCTGACCGCCTGGATCCTGGTCGCCAAGCTGCGGCCCCTCGGGGCCGGCGACGTCTGCCTCGTGCACGCAGCCGCCGGGGGGGTCGGACGCATCCTGACGCGCTGGGCGTCGCGACGTGGGGCGCGGGTGATCGGCACGGTTGGCGATGGGACCAAGGCCGAGATCGCGCGCAGCGACGGCTGCTGGGAGACGGTGATCTATCGCGAGATCGATTTCGCCGAGCGGGTGGCCGAGCTCACCCAGGGACGCGGGGTCGACGTCGTCTATGACTCCGTAGGCCGCGACACCTTCATGCGCTCGCTGCCGCTGCTGGCCGTGCGCGGCTGGATGATCAACTTCGGCCAGTCGTCGGGGCCCGTGGAGCCGTTCTCCGTCGGCCTGCTCGCGGCCAGGTCCAACACCCTCACGCGCCCCATCCTGTTCGACTTCCTGATCGATCCCGGGGAGCGCGCGGACATGGCCGCGCGCCTGTTCGAGGCGCTGGAGGACGGGGTGGTCCCGGGCGAGGCCGGGGCGCGGTTCCGCCTCGCCGAAGCGGCCGAGGCGCATCGGGCGATGGAGGGCCGGGCGACCACCGGCTCCACGATACTGATCCCCTAAGCCGCCGCCGGTTCGCCCCGCCGACCTGCGGTCAACCCGCGAAGCGCCTCGGCGAGAGGGCGGCGAGGTCCACGGCGGCCAGCTCGCCGTCCAGCGGACGGCCCTGGATTAGGGCCGCCGCAAGGGATCCGGCGCCCGGCGCAGTCTGGATGCCGAACCCGCCGAAGGCCGCGTGCCAGAAGAAGCCAGGCTGGATCGCGTCGAAGCCGATGACCGGCGAGCGCCCGCTCACGAACGAGCGCAGCCCGGCCCACTTGTGGGTGACGCGCCGCGGCGAAAGCGTCGTCGCCTGCTCGATGCGGTCGATCGCGATGGCGATGTCGAGTTCCTCCGGCTGGGCGTCCATGGGGATGGACGGGGTCTCGTCGCACGGCGACAACAACAACCTTCCGGCGTCCGGCTTCAGGTAGAAGCGGTCCGACACGTCGGCCAGCATCGGCCATCGCTCCGACCCCGCCCCAGCCGGCGGCTCGAACAGGCAGACAGTTCGCCTCAGGGGCCGCAGGCCGACGTCCTGGGCGCCCGCGAGGCGCGCGATCTCCCCGCCCCAGGCCCCGGCGGCGTTCACCACCGTGGCTGCGGTCAGGTCGCCCTTCGTCGTCTCGAGGCGCCAGCACGATCCGTCCCGCCGAAGGCCGGTGACCATCGCCTCCGTGAGCACCTGCCCGCCGAGCCGGCGGAGCCGGCGGATGTAGCCCTGATGAAGCTCGTGCACCTCGATGTCCGCCACCCGGTGGCTCAGCGCCGCCGCGGACAGCGCCTCCGGCCTGAGGATCGGGCACAGGGCGATGGCCTCGGCGACGGTCATGCGCTCGAAGCTGTCCCCCGGCGCGAGGCCGGCGATCAGCGCGTCGAGTTCGTCCGCGCGCGCCGGTCCCGCGACCATCAGCAGGCTGCGAGGCTTGACCAGGGCCCCCTCGCAGAAGCCGACCGGGGGTTGATAGAAGAAGGCGCGGCTGGCCGCGGTGAGGGCGCGGACGTCGGCATTCCCGTAGCTGGGGATGAAGAGCGCCGCCGACCTGCCGGTCGAGTGGCGCCCGAGCTGCTCCTCCATGTCGAGGAGCAACACCGAGCCCTCCGACGCCAGGCTGGCGGCGACGGACGCGCCGGCGATGCCGCCACCGACGACGGCGACATCATAATGCAGCCCCATTCCCGGCCCCTCGCCCATTGACAGACTGTGACGCCCCTGCATTGTTCGACGTACCGTCAAAAGTCAACGATGAGTAAAGCGGCTGAGGCTCGGACCGGGCCCGGAGCGCCGCTCGGGCCCGCTGGGAGACCTCGATGACCGTCGTCACGCCGCCCTCGCTCGATGCGTTCCGGGACGCCGCGGCGACGATCGGGCCCTATGTGAACCTGACCCCGGTGCAGGCCTGGCGCGGCGTCGGGATCGAGGCCGCGGCGCCGGGCGCGGACGTCGTCGTCAAGTTGGAGCTCTTCCAACGCTCCGGGACCTTCAAGGCGCGCGGCGCCGTCCTGAACCTGCTGCGCCTCGATCCGCAGCAACGGGCGCGGGGCGTGACGACCGTCAGCTCCGGCAATCATGCGGTGGCGGTCGCCTACGCCGCGCAGGCGCTCGGCGTGGACGCGAAGGTGGTGATGCTGTCCAGCGCCAATCCTGCGCGGATCGCAGCCGCCGAGCGCTACGGCGCGCAGGTCGTGATCGGCGGCGACGGGGCGGCGAGCTTCGCTCTGGGCGAGAGGATAGCCGCAGCGGAGTGCCGAGCGTTCATCCACCCCTTCGAGGGCGAAGGCTGCGCGCTCGGCACCGGAACTCTCGGGCTCGAGTTCGTGGATCAGACCCGGGGCCAGCTGGACGCCGTCATCATCCCGGTCGGCGGCGGCGGGCTGGCGAGCGGGGCCGCCACCGCCGTCCGCGCCTTGCTGCCGGCGTGCGAGATCTTCGGCGTCGAGCCGCTCGGCGCCGACAGCATGTCGCGCAGTTTCGCCGCCGGTGGGCCCGTCGCCCTGGAGAGGGTCTCGACCATCGCGGACAGCCTGGCGCCACCCATGGCGCTTCCCTACAGTTACGCCCTCTGCCGCCTGGCGCTGACAGACATGGTCACGGTGAGCGACCGGGAGCTCGCGCGGGCCGCCCTGCTGCTGTTCCAGGAAATGAAGCTGGCCGTGGAGCCGGCGGCCGCGGCGGCCACCGCGGCGCTGGTGGGGCCGCTGCGCCAGCGGCTGGCCGGCAAGCGCGTCGGTCTGATCATATGCGGGACGAACATCGACCCCGAGGGCCACGCGCAGCTTCTGCAGCTCGCGAGGGACGCGGTGTGATGCGGATCCTTGACGGCCCCACCATCCACGCCCTGGCCCCGCCGGCGGACGCCATCGCCTGGATGCGCGACGCCATGCTCCTGGTGAGCGGCGGCGAGACGGTGATGCCGCTCCGGCAGGTGCACGCCTACGGCGAAGGCGTGGGCGCGGTCGGCATGATGCACGGCTATGCCGGCGGCGCGCTGCGCTCGGCCGGCGTGAAGCTGATCAACTTCCCGCCGGCCGAGACGCGGCAAGGCTCCAGCCACCGGGGCCTGGTGATCCTCTATGACGGCCAGGGCCTGATCCCTGTCGCCCTGCTCGACGCCGGGGTGGTGACGGCCGCGCGCACGGCCGCGGCCACGGCCCTGGCCACCGACGTCCTCGCCCGATCCGACGCCTCGATCTTGGCGGTGCTGGGCGCGGGCGAACAGGCGCGCGCCCACCTTGCGGCGCTTCCCGTCGTGCGCAACTTCCGCCGCATCCGGCTATGGGCGCGCGATCCGCGACGGGCCGAAGCCCTGCTGCGGGACTGGGGCGCGCCGGACGGAGTCTCCGTCCAGGTCACCGACAATGTCGCCGCCGCGACGCGCGACGCCGATGTCATCTGTACGGTGACGAGCGCGAAGGACCCGATCCTCGACGCAGCCCACGTCTCGGCCGGCGCGCACGTCAATCTCGTCGGGTCCAGTTCGCCGGCCGCGCGGGAGGTGGAGGGCGGGTTCCTGCGGCTCGGGCCGGTCTTCGTGGATTCCCTGGCCTCGGCCGCAGCGCAGGCGGCCGAGTTCAACTCCGAGCGGGCCGCCGGGCTGCCCATCGAACCGCTGGTCCGGGGCGAGATCGGCGCGGTGCTGGCCGGGGCCCTCCCTGGACGCGAAAGCGACGCCGAGGTCACCATCTACAAGTCGCTGGGCGTGATCGCGCAGGACATCGCCTTCGCCCGGCGCGTGTTCGAGCGCGCCGTCGCAGCTGGGCTGGGGGAATCGTTCAGCCTCTAGCCGACCCCGGGCCGGCGCCCCCGGTCACGGCCTCAGCTTGCGGCGGAAGTAGTCGTCGGTGGCATGGAACAGGGTGAGCCAGGACTGGTTGCGCAACAGGTCGTGGATCTCGTCGGGAATGACGATCTGCTCGACTTCGACCTTCTGCTTGCGCAGCGCCTGGACCAGCTGCACCGACTCGTCGAAGGGCACGTTGCGGTCGTCGTCGGCATGGACGACGAGCACCGGCGAGCGCCACCTGTCGACGGTGGCGAGCGCAGAGGAGCTCCACGCCAGCTGCGCCGTCTCCCGCGCCGTCCCGGGCGCGACAAAGGCGGGCACGAGCCCCTTCCAGTCGTTGACGCCGGCGTACTCCACCCCCGCCGCCACCAGGTCCGAATGCCGTGAGAGGCTGAGCGCCGTCATCACCCCGCCGTAGCTGCCGCCATGCACGCCGATGCGGGCGGCATCGACGTCCGGGCGGGCCCGCAGGAAGTTGACCGCCCCGACGATGTCGTTGTCCTCGCTCGCTCCGCCGGGCCCGAAGTTCTCGGCCTCGCGGAAGTCCAGGCCGTAGCCCGTGCCGCCTCTGAAATTCACCGAAAGCACCACGTATCCCTCGCTCGCGAGGTACTGGTTCAGGGCGTAGTAGTGGGCGTAGGAATCCATCGGATGCCAGCCGAGCAGCATTTGCCGCCGCGGGCCGCCGTGGAAGAAAATGACCGCGGGCTTGCGGGCGCCGCCACCGTTCGGAAGGAACAGCTGGCCATGCACGGGTAGGCCGTCCGAGCCGCGGAACACCACCGGACGGGGCGCGACGAGCTTGGCTGCCGGGAAGTCAGCGGGGATCACCCCGTTCGCCAGGTCGACCGGCGTCGGGCCGTCGAGCGAAACCGGCCTCATCGGGTCCCGCGCCGAGCCGTGCAGGCCGAACAGGTGGCCGTCGCTGCCGACCACAGGCGAGTCCTCGATGGTCTCGCCGGCGGTCAGCAGCCGGGCGCCGCCGCCGGCCACGGCGCCGGTCCACAGGTGCCGGCGATCCGGGTCGCCCTGGTTGGAGGACCAGACGACGCCGCGGCCGTCCGGCGTCAGCGCGAAGGCGAACACCTCGTAATCGCCGGGGGGCGACACGGGCGTGGCGGCGCCGCCGCCCGCAGGCGCCGACCAGAGGTGCGACCAGCCGGTCTTCTCCCACGGGAAGACCAGGCGATCGCCCGCGGCCCAGAGCAGGTTTCCGGTCGCGTCCAGCGGACGCAGTACGCTGCCGGGGCCGGGATCCGCGCTCCAGACAGCCCGCGCCTCGCCGGTGGCCGGGTCGCCCACCCAGATCGACCAGGGCGCGTCGGCGCGGCGGGAGATGAAGGGGAGGGAGGCGGTCGCGGGACTGCGGATGAAGGCGATACGCTTGCCGTCCGGCGACCAGGCCGGATCCAGGTCCGTGTCGACGCTGGGATGCATCCAGCGGATCGACGTGGTGGCGAAGTCGTAGACGCCCAGCAAGGTGTGGTCGCGGCGGTTGGAGGTGAAGGCGAGGCGTCCGCCGTCCGGGGACCAGATTATGGCTGTGTCGCGGCCGCGGTCGTGGATCAGTTGGATGGGCCGGGCCTCGCCGTCCACCTGAGCGATGAACACCTGGCCGCCGGCGAGCCAGGCGACCTTGTCGCCTTTCGGGGAAACCCTTGGCCCGTGGCCGGCCCCGATCCGCCGGGGCGCCCCGCCGGCGAGGGAGGCCGCCCAGACCTCCTGCGCCGGCGGACCCTCCGGTCGGCTCAGGACGTTCACCGGGCCGCCGCCCTCCAGGCTCCCGCCGCGGATGTAGTAGACGGTCTTGCCGGACGGATCCCAGGCCAGATCGCCAAGCTCGGAGCCATCGTCTCCCCGGTAGGCGGTGAGCGGACGTGCGGCGTAACCGCCGCGGCCGTTCGGCTCGGCGATCCACACGTTGCGCGTCCCGTTGGCGTTGAAGACCCAGGCGACCCTCCCCCCTGTCGGAGCCGCCACCATGCCGGAGGCGAACGGTGCGCTCGTCACCTCTTCGAGCGTGAAGGCCGCCGGCCGCGCCTGGGCCCCCCAAGCGGCCAGTCCGACGAGGATGGCGAGCGTCGCCGGAACGGCCTGCCCTGTCCTCTGCAGCATTCGGCGCACAGCCACCTCCTGGAGCTCGGTCCGCTGCGAAGCCTAGACGAGCGCCGCGGCATCCGTCAAATATTGACAAAATGTCAGCCCGCCATAAGGTCGAGCCGGAGGTTCGCGTCGACGGGGCCGCAAAAGGCGGCGGCGCGGAGCCTGGACAGCCCATCGGGAGGTTTCGGGACCATGGAGAACCAGAGCCGGCCGGGGCCGCGGCTGACACGCCGCGCGGCGTTCGGTCTCGCGGCCGGTGGACTGCTTCTTCCCGGCGTGGTTCGCGCGGCGGGCCGGCAAGCGGACCACGCAGCGCTCGACTCGATGGCGGCCAAGCTGGTCGCGGATCACCGCGTCCCGGGACTTTCGATCAGCCTGTCCCGCGCCGGGCAGCTCATCTACAGCAAGGGATTCGGCTGGGCGAACCTCGAAACCGGGACCCTGGTGACTCCGAAGACGATCTTCAAGATCGGCTCGAACACCAAGAACTTCACGGCCGCGGCGATCCTGCTGCTGCAGGAGGAGGGCAGGCTTTCGGTCGACGACAGGCTCGCCAGGTTCTTCCCCGACTTCCCGAGGGCGGCCGACGTCAGCTTGCGCCAGCTGCTGACCCATACGGCGGGGCTCGGCAACTACACGCGGGTGCGTCCGCCGAGGGAGTTTTTCCAGGTCGCGCGGCGCGACTACGACGCCGACGCCCTCTACGCGCTGATGAAGGGGACCGAGCCGCTCTACCTGTTCGAGCCGGGCGCAGGCTGGGAATACAGCAACACCGGCTATGTCCTGCTCGGCCTGATCGTGCAGCAGGTCACCGCCGAGCCCTACGGCGCCTATTTCAAGCGCCGCCTGTTCGAGCCGGCCGGGATGAAGGACACGGCGGTCGACGATGCGGCGGAAGTCGTGGTGAACCGCGCATCCGGCTACTCGGCCCATCCCGGCTCGGACACGACCTTCGACAACGCCTCCTACATATCGATGACCTACCCGGGCGGGGCCGGGGCGCTGCGCTCGACCACCGACGACCTCTGCCGCTGGCGTGCGGCGCTGTTCGGGGGCCGCATCGTGAATGCGGCCAGTCTCAAGGCGATGATCACCCCGGCGCGGCTGAAGGACGGCAGCCAGCCCATGACCGGGTCGGGTTCGGAGAGGTCTCCGATCAACTACGGGTTCGGGCTCCTGATCGACGTGGTAAACGGCCGCGCCTGCATCCGCCACACCGGCCACATCAACGGCTTCCAGTCCGAACTGCGGACCTTCCCCGACGAGCAAGTCACCTATGCCTTCCTGAGCAACATCGACAACTTCGACCGCGGCCGACCGCGCCAGAGCGAGATCAACGCCCTGACGGCGGCCGCCTCCCGGGCGGGCCTCGCCCATGGCTGACCCCCTCAGCCGTGGCCGACCCAAGGCCGAGCGGCATTCGGCGTTCGCTCTCGCCGCAGTCCTGTTGGGGTTCGCCTTGTCGGCGCCGGCCCGAGGCGCGCCGCCGGCGGGCCTCCTCGCCGAGATCGACCGGGCCGTCGCCGAGGAAATGGCCGCGGGCGGCGAGCCCGCCGTCTCGATCGCCGTGGTGCGGGACGGCAGGCTGTTCTACGCCAAGGCCTACGGCCGCGCCCGCCTGGCGCCCCCTCTTGACGCCACGCCAGCCCAGGCGTTCGCGATCGGCTCGGTCACGAAGCAGTTCGTCGCCGCCTCAGTTCTGCTGCTCGCCGAGCAAGGCAAGCTCTCCTTGGACGACAAGGTCGGGCGTTGGCTGCCGGGCCTGACCGCCGCCGACCGCATCACCATCCGCCAACTGCTCTCCCATACGTCCGGCTATCGGGATTATTGGCCCCAGGACTATGTGACGGACTTCATGATGAAGCCCACCACGCCCGATGCGATCCTGGACCGCTGGGCCAAGGCGCCGCTCGATTTCCAGCCCGGCGAGGCGTGGCAGTATTCCAACACCGGATATACCGCCGCAGCGCGTATCGTCGAGAAGGCCTCCGGCCAGCCGCTCGACACCTTCCTCGAACAGCACATCTTCGAGCCCCTCGGCATGACGTCCGTGCGGTTCATCGACCGGACGGCGACGTCGGCCGACGGGCCCCAGGGATACACCCGCTATGGCATGGGTCCGCCGCGGCCCGCCCCTGCGATCGCGGCAGGCTGGATCTGGGGGGCAGGACACCTGGCCATGACCCCCGGGGACCTCGCCAAGTGGGACGAGGCGATGATCGCAGGGCGGATCCTGAAGCCCGCAAGCTGGCGGGCGATGGAGACGAGCGTGCGACTGAACGACCTGCGTGACGCGGCTTACGGCCTTGGGGTGCGCGCGACCTCGGATGGGTCGCTCCGGATGATCGAACACGGCGGCGAGATCTCGGGCTTCAAGGCCGAAAACCGGGTCTGGCCGGACGAGGGCCAGGCGGTGGTCGTGCTGACCAACACCGACCGCGGGGACCCGGGCGCCGTCGCCGCCCGGATCGCCAGGATCCTGGCGGTGGCCAGCGCCCCCAGCCCCGCCCAGACGGCGCGCGCCCGGTCCTTCCTGGAGGCCTTGCAGGCGGGCCGCCTGGAGCGCGACCGGCTTACGCCCACCGCGCGTGCGTTCTTCGATCCGACGGTGACCGCCGACTATATCGAGAGCCTGTCGGCGCTCGGCGCCGTCACTTCGTTCACGGGCGTGGGCTTGCGCATGCGCGGCGGCTTCACCCAGGAGACCTACGTGGCGAAGCTCGCCAAGGGCGACGTCCTCGTCATCGTCCGCGCCGACGGCGACCGCTTTGAACAGTTTCAGATCAACCCGCCGCAGTAGCCTGGGCCGGGCCGACCGGGCGGCCATCGGCCCGTGGGCGCGGACGGCCAGAGCGTAGCGGCGGCTCGCGTCAATCCACTCTGCGCACCCAGTCGTGCCGGTCTTCCACGAGCCCGCGCTGCAGGCCGATGAGCTGCGCCCGCAGCCGGGCCGTGACGGCGCCGGTCTGGCCGTCGGCGACGGTGAAGGCGCCGCCCGCGTGGCGCACCTCCCCGATGGCGGCGATCACCGCCGCGGTGCCGCAGGCGAAGGCTTCGCGCAGCGCGCCGCTTTGCGCATCGCGCCGCAGTTGGGGGAAGGAATAGGGCCGCTCCTCGACCACCAGCCCGCTGTCGCGCGCCAGGGTCAGGATCGAGCTGCGGGTCACGCCCGCCAGGATGGTGCCGCTCAGAGGGGGCGTCACGAGACGTCCGTCGGCCATCACGAAGAAGGCGTTCATCCCGCCGAGTTCCTCGACCCAGCGTCCCCGCGCCGCGTCCAGGAACATCACCTGGTCGCATCCGTTCCGGATCGCCTCGGCTTGCGCGAGCAGGCTGGCGGCGTAGTTGCCGCCGCATTTTGCCGACCCCGTGCCGCCCGGGGCGGCGCGGCTGAAGGCCGCGGGGACCCAGACCCGGATGGGCTTTGCGCCGCCCTTGAAGTAGGCGCCGACCGGACTGGCGATGACGCAGAACAGGTACTGGTTGGCGGGCCGCACGGCCAGGAATGGTTCGGTGGCGACCATGAAGGGCCGGATATAGAGGCTCCCGTCCCCGTCCGGGATCCAGTCGCGGTCGATCCGCACCAGCGCCTCGATCGCCGCCAGGAACAGGGGTTCCGGTACGGCCGGCATAGCCATGCGCTCGGCGGAGTGCGCGAAGCGGCGCGCGTTCTCTTGGGGCCGGAAGAGGACAAGGGCGCCATCCGTCCGACGGTAGGCCTTCAGACCCTCGAAGATCTCTTGGGCGTAGTGCAGCGCCGCGGCCGCCGGGTGGAGGGTGAGCGGGGCGCGCGCGCAGACCTCGCCGTCGTGCCAGCCGCGCTCGGCGGTCCAGGTCGCCGTGACCATGTGGTCGGTGAACACCATGCCGAAGCCCGGGTTCTCCAGGCGCAGGGCGCGTTGCGCGGGCGGCGTCGGCGACGGATGCGGGCGCACCGCGATCGGCATGTGGGGCGTCATGGCTCCTCGGACTCCCGAAGATCAGGGGCAGGGGGCGCGGCCCGGGCGTCGCACCTGCGGTCTCCGCGGTCGAAAGGGGGGTCTCGAGGCCGGGGCGCCGGCGGCAGGAGCGTCGCTGCTGCGGCGAAGCGATTGAATCGCGTCTGCACGCGCTCCACCCGGCACCAGCTCACGTACGGCTGCGCGTCCAGCCAGCGCGACCAGTTGGCGGCCTCGTAGCCGTCGGCGTGAATGGCGAAGGCGGTGTAGTCGAACGGCCCGAAGGTGAGCGCCGCCTGGATCACGGCCGGATCCTCCCGCAGCGTCGTCTCCAGGCGCCCCACCTCGGGGTGGGACCAGTTGACCCGGACATAGGCCACCGATTCGACGAGCGGGCCGCAGCGCGCTCGATCCACCAGGGCGGCGGTGCGGAGCAGCCCCCGTCGCCGGAGCCGGTTGATCCAAGCCCTGGCGGAGGCCTTGCTCATGCCGAAGCGCTGCGCCGCCGCCGCCACGGCGCGCGGCGGCGCACAGCCGTCGACGGCCATCACGAGCTCGATGTCGGAGTCCTGCACGCGTGGGCGCGGCGCCCCGGTCGGCCGGTCCGCCGCGCCGCGGGCCCCGCGCCGCGCCATCGCCTCAGGCCGCGCCGGCGGCCGGCGCAAGGGGGATAGGCTCGCGGCGCCGGCGCACCAGCTGCATCACGCCGAGCGTCATGAGCGGCAGCACGAAGATGATGAGGATGGCGTAGGAGAGCCAAGTGTAGCCCTCGGCGATCAGCTGGACGAGACCGAACCGCGCCGCGACGAACACGGAGCCGATGACGACCGCGACGGTCGCCCCCAGGCGCGCCGCCTTCGGGAAGGGTCTCCGGACATGCGCCTGGTAGGCGTGGGCGAGGCGCTCGTTGATCGCATGCACGCTGCCCGTGCCGCTTTCCAGCAGGGCGGCGAAGATCATCAGCTGGAACACGGCCCGGAACCCCGGGACGTCCAGCTTCTGGAGCAGGAAGTCCGAGGGCAGCGTCTGGCTGGCGATCTCCGGAAAGTAGGCCACCATGCACAGGAAGAACAGGATGGCGGGCAGCATCGCCAGAGGCCCGGCGAGCAGGCCCGCGGCGATCGCGTCCCGGCGCCTGGTCATGTGGCGCGTGACCGGAAGCACCACCACCGCGGCCAGGATGTTGTAACCGGCATAAGTCAGCCCGCCGGCCGCCCAGCCGGTGATCGGCGGATGCTGCGCGAACGCCCCGAGCATGCGGTCGCCGAAACGGAAGAGCGAGAGCGCCACGAAGATCGCATAGGTCGCATAGAGGAAGACGGTGACGTACTTGAACAGCCGCTCGACCGCCTCGTTGCCCCAGGTGGCCACCAGGATGATGCCGGCCATCAGGGTCAGCGAGCCGGCGATCAGCGGCCAGCCGAGCAGCGACTGTCCGATCGCTCCGGCCGCGGCGGCGAACACCGCCAGGATCACGATCAAGGCGCAGAAATACGCGATCTCGAAGACCGGCCAGAACGGCCCGAGGAGGCTCCGGAAGAACGCCTTGTAGTCGGTGCTGCGGGTCTGCAAAGCGAACAGGAAGGTGGCCGCGCAGACCAGGCTCCAGATGGCCATCGACAGGAGCATGGCGATGAGACCGCCCCAAGGGCCGCTGGGCAGGAAATAGGTCGCGAGCTCACGGCCCGTGGCATAGCCGCCGCCGATGACCACCGCCTTGAAGGCGAAGCCTGGCAGGATGATGCGCTGAAACAAGGTCGACCTTGTCTGCACGAAGATGTCCCAACTCCACAGGGATTTACAGGATGACGATATTTGACTATCTGTCAATCCGGCGGCGTCCGCCTATGGCTATCCGGAGAGCACGTCGAGCGTACGCCATGGAACGCGACCGGGCCGACATGCCGCGCAAGGATCTCACCGAGGCTCTAACAGCGGACGGCGCGGAGCTCGCGTCGCGCGGAAGGGCCCGGGGGGCGGCGAAATGGCGGGGGGCCGCGGCGGCGGCCGCGGTCGCGGCGCTAGGCCTGGCCGTGAGCGGGCCGGCTTCGGCCTCGCCGGCCGAACAGGCGCGCTGGCGTCGTGAGGCGGCGGCGGTCACCATCACCCGCGACGACTGGGGCGTCGCGCACATCCACGGCAGGACGGATGCGGACGCGGTCTTCGGCATGATCTACGCCGAGGCCGAAGACGACTTCGGGCGCATCGAGGCCAACTACCTGGCCGCGCTGGGCCGCCAGGCCGAGGCCGACGGCGAGGTCGCGATCTGGACCGACCTCCGCGCGCGCCTGTTCCTCGAGGAGTCAGACCTCAAGGCTGCCTACAATCGCAGCCCGCCGTGGCTGCGGAGCTTGATGAACGCCTGGGCCGACGGTCTGAACTACTATCTCGCGACCCACCGGCGCGTCGCGCCGCGGGTGCTGCGCCGCTTCGAGCCGTGGATGGCCCTCAGCCTCACCGAGGGCTCCTTCGGCGGCGACATCGAGCGGCTGGTCCGGCCGGAGGGGATCGCCGCCTTCTACGGCCACGCGACCATGGCGTCGGCCGCACCCGCCTTCGCCGATCCGTCAGGCTCCAACGGCATCGCGATCGCCCCCAAGGACAGCGCCACGGGGCACGCGCTGTTGCTGATCAACCCCCACACCGACTTCTACTATCGGACCGAGCTGCAGGTGAGGAGCGACGAGGGTCTGGACGCCTATGGCGCAGCGACCTGGGGGCAGTTCTTCATCTACCAGGGCTTCAACGCGCACGCGGGCTGGATGCACACCTCGACGGGGGCCGACAACGTCGACGAGTTCGCCGAGAGCGTCACAAACAAGGCGGGCCGTTGGGTCTATCGCTATGGCGCGCGGCGCTTGCCGGTCGCGCAGCGGCGCGTGACCCTGGCCTTCCGTCGGGCGGACGGACGGCTGGGACGGCGCACCTTCACCACCTACAGAACGCGTCACGGTCCGGTGGTGCGAGAGGCGGACGGCAAGTGGATCGCGGTCGCGCTGATGAACAAGCCCGTGGCGGCGCTGGAGCAGTCGTTCCTGCGCACCAAGGCCCGGGACTACGCCGGCTTCGTCAAGGTCGCCGGCCTCAAGGCCAATGCCTCCAACAACACCGTCTTCGCGGACGACAAGGGCGAGATCGCCTACCTGCATCCGCAGTTCGTGCCCCGGCGCGACGACCGCTTCGACTACACCCGGCCGGTCGATGGCGCGGACCCCGCGACGGACTGGAAAGGCCTGCACCGCCTCTCGGAGCTGCCCCATGTCCTGAACCCGTCGACCGGCTGGCTGTTCAATTCCAACGACTGGCCCTACACGGCGGCGGGGCCGGACAGTCCAAGACGCGCCGACTTCCCGAAATACATGGACCGCGCCGGCGAGAACGCGCGCGGTCTCCACATGGTCGAACTTCTCACCCGCCGCAAAGCCTTCACGCTCGATAGCCTGATCGAGGCCGCCTACGACCCCCACATGACGGCCTTCGACCGGCTCGTCCCGGGGCTCGTCAGGGCCTGGGAACGCTTGGATCCGGCCGATCCCCGAAAGGCGCGGTTGGCCGCGCCGGTGGCCCTGCTTGGCGGGTGGGACCGTCGCTGGAGCCTGGTCTCGGAGCCGACCTCGCTGGCGGTGTTCTGGGGGGAAGATCTGTACGCCCTGGTCAAGCCGGATCTGTACAGAACCGTTCCGGGGCCGTTGGACGATCAGCCGCGGCGCGTCGTCCAGGCGGACGCCGCGCCGGACGCGATCAAGATCCGGGCGCTCGAGCAGGCCCTCGACCGCCTGGAGGCGAGCTTCGGCCGCTGGCGGGTGCCATGGGGCGAGATCAACCGCCTCCAGAGGCTGACGGACGACAGGGTCGGCCGCTACGACGACGCGAAGCCGAGCGTCCCGGTGCCGTTCACCTGGTCGGAGTGGGGATCGCTCGCCGCCTTCAGCGCCAAGGCCTATCCGAACACCCGGCGATACTATGGCGACCGCGGCAACAGCTTCGTGGCGGCGGTGGAGTTCGGCCCGCGCGTCAGGGCGCGCGCCATAACCGTCGGAGGTGAAAGCGGCGATCCGCGTTCGCCGCATTTCGATGACCAGGCGAGCCGCTACGCCTCCGGCGACCTGCGCCCGGTCTATTTCTATCCCGATGACCTGAGACGCCACACCGAGCGTCGCTATCATCCCGGCCAGTTGGGGCGATGAGGTCGTCGCCGTGCGCTAGATCGGCAGTCCGGAGGGCGGCTTGATCTCACTTAACGCCACTGCGGAGGTGATGTCCTGCACACCCTCCAGCCCGGACAGCTGTTCGAAGAAGAACCGCTCATAGGCGTGGATGTCGGCGGTCACGATCTTGAGCAGGAAGTCGGCAGAGCCCATCAGTACGTAGCACTCCACGACCTCGGGCATGCTGCGGATCTGCTCGGCGAACCGGGCCAGGTTGGCGCGACCGACCGTCGACAGCTTCACAAGCGCGTAGACCTGGGCGCCGAGACCGAGCTTGCCGCGATCGAGCACCGCGACCTCCCGCTGGATCACCCCATTTTCGCGGAGCCGCTGAACGCGGCGCCAGCAGGCGGGCTGGGACAGGCCGACGACCTCGGCGAGCTCGGCCATGGTGCGATGGGAATCCGTCTGCAGCGCGCGGAGGATGCGCCGGTCGGCGGTATCAATTTCATTCATGCTTTTCGCCATCGTATTATTTATGTCACGCCGAAATGCGCGAAAAGCGAAAAATAGAACGGAATTCAATCCTGCGACCCCCTACACTTTGCATGGGAGGCACGCCGATGGATCCCCAATGCTGCGCGGAGCCCGCCGCCCCGGCGGGGGTCGAGGCCGCAGCCGCGCCAAACGGCAGCCCCACGCTAGCGACAGGCCCCGATTTCGTCGCAGCCGCAACGGACCCGGTAGGTCACGCCCTGAAGACGGAGACACACCAGATGGAGGTCCTGACGCGCGGCGACGTCCGCAGCCTCGCCAGGGTCGTGGACGTGCTCGCCTTGCTCGAGATGACCCCCGAGGACTTGCACAGCGCGCGACACGAGGAGGGGCTGCGCATCCGGTTCAGGTTGACTGCCGACGGGCGCCGCGCCGACCTGTGCCGGGCGCGCATCCGACAGTTGGTGGTGGTGCAGTCGCTCCGCGACAGCAATTGACGAAACGACTAGAATGGACGACATGTCAAACCATGGACACCGAGGGTCGGGTCATCGCTGCGTTCAACCCTGCGCGCGGAAGGACGGGTCTCGCGATCGATGGCCGGACGTGCGCATGCACAGCGAGAGCGGCCCCGGCGGGTGGTGCGGGTCGATCCCTCTGGCGCGTGTCGGCGCGGACATTTCCGCCCGCCGATGACCGTCTCGACCGCCGCCGCTTCCCAAAAAGGCGGCGTGGGCCGGCTCCATGATCTTCGACTTCATTGTCATCGGCGGCGGCATCGCGGGGGCCTCGCTCGCCTTCGAGCTCTCGAAGGACAGTCGTGTCTGCCTGCTCGAGGCTGAAACCCAGCCCGGCGTCCACACCACCGGCCGCTCCGCCGCGCTGTTCGCGCCGAGCTACGGGGGGACCGAGGTTCGGGCCCTGACCCGGGCCAGCCAGGCCTTCTTCATGCAGCCGCCGTCGGGGTTCTGCGAGCAAGCGCTGTTGCACCCGAGGGGCTGCATGTTCATCGCCCGAGGCGACCAGGCCGGTCGGCTCGAGAAGATGGTGGACGAAGTCGCCGCCTCGGGCGGAGACCTCTCGCCCATCGCGCCGGCGAGGGCCTTCGACCTGGTCCCGCGATTGCGCCACGACTACCTGGCCGTTGCGGCGCTCGACACACAGGCCATGGATATTGACGTCGCCGAGCTCCACCGCGGATTCCTGCGCGGCGCGCGGCGGGCCGGCGCGCGGGTGGAGACCGACGCGCGGGTGTGCGAGGCGCGCTGGCGCCACGGCTCTTGGTCCGCGTCGGTCCGCGGTGAGGCCGTCGAGGCGGCGGTCCTCGTCAATGCGGCGGGCGCCTGGGCGGATCAGGTGGCGGCCGCGTGCGGCGCGCAGCCCCTCGGCTTGCGCCCGCTTCGCCGCACGGCGATGGTCGTCGACGGCCCAGGCGGGATCGACCTGCGCGCCTGGCCTACGGTCATCGACGTCGACGAGGCGTTCTACTTCAAGCCCGAGGCGGGCGGGCTGCTGCTGTCGCCGGCCGACGAGACGCCGGTCGAGCCCTGCGACGCCCAGCCGGACGAGATGGACATCGCGGTCGGTGTCGACCGCGTCATGACGGCGCTCGACGTCGAGGTCCGGCGGATTCGCCGGAGCTGGGCCGGTCTGCGCACCTTCGCGCCCGACCGGACGCCGGTCATCGGTTTCGACAAGGATCTCCCCGGGTTCTTCTGGTGCGCAGGGCAGGGCGGATACGGCATCCAGACCTCGCCCGCCATGGCGCGGACAGCCGCCGCGCTTGCGCAAGGGCGAACCATTCCCGCCGACATTCTCGCCGAAGGCCTGACGCACTCAGCGCTGTCGCCCGGGCGGCTCGCCTCGGCCCCACGGAAGCAGTGACTTCCACGCTGAATCCGTCCTGTGCGCCAGCCGGCGTGGACGCGCGGCCGCCGGCTGCGAGGCGAGCGAGCAGGGCCCGCCGATGACCATCTCCTTCGTGAGCAGCATAAAACGGCGTGTCGATCGTCCAGGCGCGAAGACGGTCTAGAGCGGGACTCCATCAGACGGAACCGTAGCCGGCGTTGGCGAAGTAGTTGGCGCACTCCTGAGGGCTGAAGAGGTCGAGGAGCTGGCCGGCTTTGCGCCAGGTGGCTTCGATCTCCCTGG
>Ga0157370_10001219_pt1 | contig 32226 bp, 32 predicted proteins | sample C35metaG_FD_113463 | JGI IMG/M metagenome (GOLD analysis project Ga0157370, IMG submission 113463) | Corn rhizosphere microbial communities from Kellogg Biological Station, Michigan, USA - C3-5 metaG | ecosystem: Host-associated > Plants > Roots > Rhizosphere > Soil | place: USA: Michigan...
AATAAATAGTGATTCAGGTGCTTCTGGTTTAGTAACTGCAGTTTACAATCAATTTTTAGGCTGGGATATGTCTTCTTTTGGATGGAATGCCGTTACCAGTATAATTTCAGATGATGCAGATAAGGGGTCTGATCCAGGAGATGCAGGTACTGATAAAGATATTATTGATGCTTTAACTTATAATGCTTCAACTCCTTCATTTCAGTCAACTTGGGATGCGAATTATGCTGGAATTAACAGATGTAATCAAGCTTTAGATCTTCTTCCTAAGTTGGATAAAGTAACACCAGCTATAAAAACAAGATTAATTGGCGAGGCAAAATTCATGCGAGCTTTCATGTATTTTACTTTAGTAAAGGGATATGGCGGTGTTCCAATTATAGATCATTTATCTGGAGTTCCACTTTCAGATGAAGATAGAGAAATGCAGTTAACACGTAAACCAGCGGCAGATGTTTATGCTTTTATAGAAAAAGACTTAAATGACGCAATAGCTAGTTTACCTGAAAAATCAGCTTATTCTGGAGCAGATAAATCTAGAGCTTCTAAAGGTGCAGCTTATGCATTATTAGCAAAAGTAAGTTTATACCAGAAAAAATGGCAGGCAGTTATTGACAATTGTGATAAAGTAACAGGATATACTTTAGTGACAGATTATGCTGCACAATATAAAAAAGAAGGAGAATTTGGTCCTGAATCTATTTTTGAAATTAACGGGGTTGGTTCAACTTCTAGTCCAGGATTCGGAATTGGTAACTATTCAGTTTCTCAAGCACCACGTGGTGCTGGAGGATGGGGCTGGGGTTTTAATACACCATCTCAAAATTTAGCTGATGCTTATGAGTCAGGTGACGTAAGAAGAGCGGCAACGATTATATTTAGAGGTTCAGTTTTGTATGATGGAAGGGAAGTACCTTCAACTGTAGCAAATCCAATGTATAACTATAAAGCCTATTCTTCCGATTTTTACAATCAGGAATTTACAGATACAAATCTTAGATACTTAAGATATGCTGAGGTAATATTAATGAAAGCTGAAGCTTTAAATGAACTTGGACAAACTTCTGAAGCTATTCCTTTAGTAAATATGATTCGTAAAAGAGCAGGTTTAAGTGATACACCTTTTACTTCTCAAACTGATATTAGAAAAGCAATTTATAAAGAAAGAAGATTGGAATTTGCTTTTGAACATGACAGATGGTTTGATATTGTTAGAACTGGTCAAGCACAAGCAGCTATGGCAGCTGACGGAAAAACTTTTATTGTTGGAAAACATGAGCTATGGCCTATTCCAACTACATTCTTAAGAGAAGCAGCGGGCTATTCTGAACAAAATCCAGGTGGATATTAAATAAAAATTTTTAAAGTCACTTCCCCCTCAGAATTATTCGGGGGAAGTGATTATTTATTACAATCTCAAAAATCTCTATAATGATTAGAATTTCAGTTTTATTTTTAGCTTTTACTCTTTTTGGTTGTGGATCGAATGCGGATAAGGCAAAAGAAAATGCAGCAGAAAATACTTCTGTTACTACATTAACAGACGAACAGCTTTTAGATGCTGTTCAAAAACAAACTTTTAAATATTTCTGGGATTACGCAGAACCAAACTCTGGATTAGCCAGAGAGCGTTACCATCCAGACGGAAATTATCCTGAAAACGATTCCAATATTGTAACAACAGGTGGTTCTGGTTTTGGTTTAATGGCTCTTGTTTCAGGAATGTCTCAAGGTTATATTACAAAAGAGCAAGGAGTTGAAAGACTGAACAAAATTGCAGATTTTTTAGGCAAAGCAGATCGTTTTCACGGAGCATGGTCTCATTGGATCGATGGAAATACGGGAAAAGTAAAGCCTTTTGGAACCAAGGATAATGGCGGCGACTTAGTCGAAACTTCATTTTTGGTTGCAGGAATGATTACTGTTCGTGAATATCTTAAAGATGGTTCTGAAAAAGAAAAAGCAGTTGCTCAAAAATATGATGCACTTTGGAAAGGTGTTGACTGGCAATGGTATACAAACAATAAAAATGTACTATACTGGCATTGGTCGCCTAATTACGCATGGCAAATGGATTTTCCATTAAAAGGATATAATGAATGTTTAATTACTTATGTAATGGCAGCATCTTCGCCAACACATTCAATTGATGCGAAAGCGTATCATGAAGGATGGGCGAGAAGCGGAGACATCGTTTCTCCTAAAACAAAATATAATATTCCTTTAATTTTAAAACATAATGGTGCAGAAGAATTCGGCGGTCCTTTATTCTGGGCACACTATTCTTATGTAGGTCTAGATCCAAATCAATTGAGCGATAAATATGCAAATTACTGGGATTTAAACGTAAATCAGACTAAAATAAATTATCAATACTGTATTGAAAATCCAAAAAAGGTTGAGGGATATGGTGCTGATTATTGGGGACTAACAGCGTCATATTCCAGAAACCCTGATGGTTCTATTGGATACAATGCACATATGCCAAGCAATGATCAAGGTGTGATTTCGCCAACCGCAGCAATCAGTTCAATTGTATATACGCCGAAAGAATCAATGGCTTTAATACGCAATCTTTACGAAAATCATAAAGAAGAAACATGGGGCAATGCCGGGTTTTATGATGCTCTAAGTTTAGGAAATAAATGGGTTGCAAAACGTTATTTAGCAATCGATCAAGGACCAGAAGTAGTTATGATCGAGAACTACAGAACAGGTCTATTATGGAAATTATTTATGAATGCACCTGAAGTAAAACAAGGTTTGACAAAACTTGGATTTAAATCAGGAAAATACGGGATTTAAAAAATTAGTATGAAGCATAAATTAATTTTTTTATCCCTGTTGATTTCGACATTTGGTTTTAGCCAAAGTGAAACAACTGGAAAAATTAATACAGTAGTAATGGCAAAGTATGAGCTGGGCTATGTATTACATAAACCCGCAAATACAAAAGAAAAAAAGCCTTTAATAGTTTTTATTTCTGGTGATGGAGAAAAAGGAAATGATCTTGAAAAAGTAAAAATTAATGGTCCTTTAAAATATCTAAAAACACATCAATTAGATGCTTACGTTCTGGCTCCTCAATGTAAAGAAGATGAAAATTGGGATATAGAATCGATTTATCAGCTGATTTTAAAAATCCAGAAAGAAAACAAAATTGATTCAGAAAGAATATATGTTACTGGTTTGAGCTCAGGAGGCTGGGCTTCATGGAATTTGGCTTTTGCACATCCGGATCTATTTGCAGCAAACGTACCTGTCGCTGGTTTTGTAGATTTAATTCAGTTAGAGCACGCTTGTGAAATAGCCAATATTCCAACCAGAATTTTTCACGGATTACTGGATGATGTTGTAAACGTGAATTATGCGTTCACAATTTACAAAGAATTGAAAAAATGTAATGCAAAAGATGTAAAGCTGACCATTTTTGATGATGCCAATCATGACAGCTGGACAAGAGTTTATGATAATGCAGCTATTTACGACTGGATGTTACAGCAGAGAAAAACGAATACAAACAAATAAATAAAATAGAATGAAAAACAAATTAGTCTTACTTTTTTTAGGATGTGCTGTTTTGGGTTACGCTCAAAAAAAGAACACTAAAAATACAGTGAAAATTAAACCAAAGTCTGAATTTGTGGCGGAATTAATGTCAAAAATGACTTTAGACGAGAAATTGGGTCAATTAAACTTGCCAACATCTGGTGACATCACTACAGGGCAGGCAAACAGCTCAAATGTGGCAAAAAATATTGCTGAGGGTAAAGTGGGAGGTTTGTTTAACATTAAATCAGTTCAAAAAATTAAAGAAGTACAGAAAATTGCGGTTGAACAAAGCCGTTTGAAAATTCCGTTGCTTTTTGGTATGGATGTTATTCATGGTTACGAAACAACATTCCCAATTCCGTTAGGACTTTCTTGTACTTGGGATATGGGATTAATTGAAAGAAGTGCTCAGATTGCTGCAAAAGAAGCTAGTGCAGACGGAATAAACTGGACATTCTCTCCAATGGTTGACGTTTCTCGCGATCCTCGCTGGGGAAGAGTTTCTGAAGGTTCAGGAGAAGATCCATATTTAGGAAGCCAGATTGCAAAAGCAATGGTAAACGGTTATCAGCAGCATGATCTTTCAAAAAATAACTCAATTTTAGCTTGTGTGAAACACTTCGCTTTATACGGTGCGCCAGAAGCAGGACGTGATTATAATACTGTAGACATGAGCCATATCAGAATGTTTAATGATTATTTTCCTCCTTACAAAGCGGCAGTTGATGCAGGTGTAGGTTCGGTTATGGCATCTTTCAACGAAATTGATGGAATTCCAGCAACTGGAAATAAATGGTTAATGACAGATGTTCTTAGAAAACAATGGGGTTTCAAAGGTTTTGTGGTAACAGACTTTACAGGAATTCCTGAAATGATCGAACACGGAATGGGAGATTTACAACAAGTTTCTGCTTTAGCTTTAAACGCTGGAGTTGAAATGGATATGGTTGGAGAAGGTTTCTTAGGTACTTTGAAAAAATCTTTAGACGAAGGAAAAGTAAAAATCGAAACAATCGATAATGCTGTAAAACTTATTTTAGAAGCAAAATATGATTTAGGATTGTTCCAAGATCCGTATAAATATTGTGATGAAAAAAGAGCTAAAACTGAAATCTTTACAATGGATAGCAGAAAAGAAGCACGTCAAATTGCCTCTCAATCATTGGTTTTATTGAAAAATCAAAACCAATTATTACCTCTTAAAAAATCAGGAACTATCGCCCTTATCGGACCATTAGCAGATGCTAAAGAAAATATGCCCGGAACTTGGAGTGTAGCTACTAAAATGGAAAATGCTGTCTCATTACTAGCAGGTATTAAAGAAGTTGCAGGAGCAGGAACTAAAGTTTTATATGCTAAAGGAAGTAATTTAGATTATGATGAAACTTTTGAAACAAACGCTACAATGTTTGGAAAAACATTACACCGTGATGCACGTTCAAAAGAAGATTTGTTAGCAGAAGCTTTAAAAGTTGCTCAACAATCAGATGTAATTGTTGCTGCTCTTGGAGAATCTGCAGAAATGAGCGGGGAATCTAGCAGCCGTACAAACTTGGAAATTCCACAAGCACAAAAAGATTTATTAAACGCTTTATTAAAAACAGGAAAACCAGTTGTTTTAGTTTTATTTGACGGACGTCCACTAGTGATTACTGAAGAAGAAAAAACAGTTCCAGCGATTTTAAATGCTTGGTTTGCGGGTACAGAAGCAGGTTACGCTATTGCTGATGTTTTATTTGGAGATGTAAATCCATCAGGAAAATTAACTTCAACTTTTCCAAGAAGTGTTGGACAATTGCCAATTTACTACGCTCATAAAAATACTGGAAGACCTCTTTCTAACACAGAAGGAAAATTCGAGAAATTCAGATCAAACTATATTGACGAAAGAAACGAGCCATTATTCCCGTTCGGATTTGGTTTAAGCTACACTACTTTTGATTATTCAAACCTTAAAATTTCTTCTGATAAAATGAATTTCAGCGGAAAATTAAAAGTAACAGTTGATGTAACAAACACTGGAAATTTTGACGGAAAAGAAACAGTTCAATTATACATTAGAGATTTAGTTGGTTCAGTAACAAGACCAGTTAGAGAACTAAAAGGTTTCCAAAAAATAACACTTAAAAAAGGTGAAAAACAAACAGTAAGTTTCGACATTACTGTTGAAGATTTAAAATTTTATAATTCTGATTTACAATTCGTAGCAGAACCTGGACAGTTTGATATTTTCGTTGGAGGAAATTCAAATGCCGATAAGAAAGTTAGTTTTGAGTTAACTAAATAGTTGGTTTATTGATTAGTGAGAAGCCCTTCATTTGGAGGGCTTTTTTTTAAACTGAAAAACCTTTTTTGTAATTTTTTAACTACGTTTATGGTGAATACTTTTAAAATATCCCGCTCTATTTTTCTATTTTCAATGCTAATTGCTTTTTCTTGTTGCAATGCACAAAAAAATGCAATTGTAGCACATCGCGGTGCATGGAAAAAAAATAACCTGCCAGAAAATTCTATTGCATCATTGAGACATGCAATTGATTTAAAATTACCAGGTTCAGAATTCGATGTTTGGAGAACTGCAGATGACTCTCTTGTTATCAATCATGATGCACATTACAACAAAATGCTGATTGAAGAAAACAATTATGCAGATTTGATCAAATTTAAGCTTTCAAATGGAGAGAAACTTCCAACATTGCATGAATATATTTCAGAGGGTAAGAGAAACAACAAACAAACTCTTTTGGTCTGCGAAATAAAACCTTCAGAAATAAGTAAGGAAAGAGGGAAAAAGACCGCATTAATGGCAGTTGAAATTATTAAAAAACTTAAAGCAGATAAAAATACCTGTTATATAAGTTTTGATTATGATATTCTAAAACAAATTAGAATGGTTGATGCCAAAACTTCTTTACAATATTTAGAAGGGAATAAATCGCCAAAAGAAGTACAAGCAGATAAGATTAATGGTGTAGATTATCATTATTCAGTTTTTCAAAAACATCCAGAATGGATAAAAGAAGCAAAAGACAACAAAATTATCCTAAATGCTTGGACAGTGAATGAAGCTGCAGATATGGATTGGATTATTGAGCATAAATTCAATTATATAACGACGAATGAACCTGAACTTTTAAAGGAAAGATTAAATCTTAAAAAATAATCTTCGAACCTACCAAAAAAATCTAACAATGAAAAAGATATATAAACTGATGACCTTGTCAATTTTATTTGTGATACTTTTTAGTCACAATTTATTGGCGCAAAATTTAGGTAAAACAGAATGGTTTGATCCTAACAAACCAGCAACAACCTATTGTAATCCAATTAATATTGGATACAATTACACAACTCATAATCACAACGGAATTCCAGAGTCACGCCGTTCCAGTGCAGATCCTGTGATTATTACCTATCAAGGCGAATATTATTTATTTGCGACAAATCAGGCAGGTTTCTTTTGGAGTAAAGATATGTCTGATTGGAATTTTGTTTATGGAAGTTTCCAAAGGCAGCCAGGCGATGATGACCAATGCGCTCCTGCAGCTTGGGTTGTAAACGACACATTATTTTACGTTGGTTCTACTTGGAAAAGAGATCATCCAATCTGGAAAACTGCCGATCCAAAATCAGGAAGATGGATACGTCACGTAGACAAAGCAATGCTGCCGACTTGGGATCCTGCAATTTTTCAGGATGATGATAAAAAAGTCTATATGTATTATGGTTCTAGCGGAAAACTGCCTCTTGTAGGTGTTGAGGTTGACTACAATACATGGCTTCCAAAAGGAAATCAGGCAGATTATGCTCAGTTATACAAAGCAACAGAAGTAGAAGATATTCAGCGTCCCTATGGGCAAATAAAAGAAGTTGCAGTTTTGGAACCTTCAGCTCACGGCTGGGAACGTTTCGGACCAAATAATGATATGGAACCAGCACCTTGGGGAAATTTTATTGAAGGAGCTTGGATGACCAAACATAATGGAAAATATTATATGCAATACGGAGCGCCTGCTACCGAATTTAAAGGCTACGCAAATGGTGTTCATGTTGGAGATAATCCGTTAGGGCCATTTACGTACCAAAAACACAATCCGATGTCCTATAAACCGGGCGGATTTGTAATTGGAGCTGGACACGGAAATACTTTTGCTGATAATTTTGGTAATTATTGGAACACGGGAACTTGTAAAATCTCTATTAAAGATCGTTTTGAGCGTCGTATAGATATGTTTCCTGCCGGATTTGATAAAGATGATGTAATGTATTCTATTACCTCTTACGGAGATTTTCCAATTGTCTTGCCAACAAGTCAGCGTGATCAAACGAAAGGAGCTTCATCAGGATGGATGTTACTTTCGTACAAGAAACCAGTAACAGTTTCTTCTTCAGAAGAATGTATGGAAGTAGAAACACACAGAATGGATAACGGAGGCAAAAAAGTATACGAAAAGTTCTGTTACGGACCTGATAACCTTACAGATGAAAATATTCAAACGTATTGGTCTGCTAAAACTAGTAATCCAGGAGAATGGCTTCAAATGGATTTAGGAAGACAAATGGAAATTAATGCTTTGCAGATTAATTATGCAGATCATAAAGCAACTCAGTTCAATAAAGCAATGGATATTTATTATCAATACAAGATATTCATGTCTGATGATGCTGTTAATTGGACTCTGGTTGTAGATAAATCTAAAAACGATAAAGATGTACCACATGATTATGTAGAGCTTACAAAAGCGATTAAAGCGCGTTATATCAAAATGGAAAACATTCATAACGCTTCTGGATTATTCGCAATTTCTGATTTCAGGGTTTTTGGAAACGGATTAGCGGCAAAACCAAAAGCAGTTGCATCTTTTAAAGTGGATAGGAACAAAGCAGATTCTAGAAACGCAATGATTTCTTGGAAAAAGCAAAATGATGCAATTGGATATAATATTTATTACGGAATTTCTCCAGATAAATTATACAACAGCATCATGGTTTATGGAGATAGTTCATACGATTTTAGAGGTCTAGATAAAGACACAAAATATTATTTTACCATAGAACCTTTTAATGAAAACGGTATTGGAACAAAAAATAAGATTATGGAAGTAAAATAATCTTTATTTATTAAATATTTAAAAGCTCCGATTGCAAATTGAAGAATTTGTAATTGGAGCTTTTTTTTGAGAAAAGGTTGAAAAAATAGCTTCTTAACTCTTAAGAATTTTGTTCCTTTGTGAACATGCCAAAGGCAGAATAAACTCCAAATTACTATAGAAACTATGAAAAAAACGATTCTTTTAACTGCTTTAGTTTTAAACGGATTGCTGTCGTCTGCTCAGTCAAATGACGAAAAAAACATCAAATTATTTTATAAGAAAGCTTTAACCGAAGCAAAATGTTACACTTGGCTGGAATATCTTTCTAATGATATTGGAGCTCGATTATCGGGTTCTAAAGGAGCAGAACTGGCTGTCGATTACACAAAAAGACAATTAGAATCACTTGGATTAGATAAAGTATATCTTCAGGAAGTTATGGTGCCGCATTGGGTTAGAGGTGAAAAAGAAACAGCTTATATTTTAGACGGAAAAACAAAAACTGTAGTGCCAATTTGTGCTTTAGGAGGTTCTGTAGCAACTCCAAAAACTGGGATTACTGCAGAGATAATTGAAGTGCAGGGAATTAAAGAATTAGCTGAATTAGGAGCAGATAAAGTAAAAGGGAAAATTGTTTTTTACAACAGACCAATGAACCCTGAAAATATTGAAACTTTTACTTCTTATGGAGCATGTGTTGACCAAAGATATGCAGGAGCAAAAGAAGCTGCAAAATTAGGTGCTGTGGGGACGATCGTTCGTTCAATGAATTTAAGATTAGACGATTTTCCTCATACAGGTGCACAAAGTTATGGTGATTTACCAAAAGAGCAATATATTCCAACCGCAGCGATAAGTACAAATGGAGCAGAATTGTTGAGTAAATCTTTAAGAGTAAATCCAGCTTTAAAGTTTTATTTCAAACAATCTTGTGAAACTTTACCAGACGCATTATCTTATAATGTGATTGGAGAATTGACTGGAACGGTTAGTCCAGAAAATATTATGGTAGTTGGTGGTCACTTAGATTCTTGGGATTTGGCCGATGGTTCTCATGACGATGGAGCAGGAGTAGTGCAAAGTATGGAAGTTATCAGAATTTTAAAAAACTTAAACTACAAACCGAAGAATACGATTCGTGTGGTATTGTTTATGAACGAAGAAAATGGCGGTAAAGGCGGTGCTGAATATGAGAAAGTATCAAAACAAAAGAATGAAAACCACATTTTTGCGTTAGAAAGTGATTCTGGCGGATTTTCACCAAGAGGGTTTTCAATTGAAGCAGATGATGCTAATTTGAAAAAAATTCAAGGATACAAAGATCTTTTTGAGCCCTATTTAGTACATAGTTTTACAATTGGCCACGCGGGTTCAGATATTAGTCATTTAACTTCGCAGGCAATTGTTAAAGCAGGTTTAAAACCAGATTCACAGCGTTATTTCGATTATCATCATGCGGCAAATGACAAGTTTGATGCTATCAATAAAAGAGAGCTAGAGCTTGGAGCGGCAACAATGACTTCGCTAATCTATTTGTTAGACCAAAACGGAATTGACATTAAAAAAGCAAATTAAGATTTTAAAATGCATTATAAAAAAAGCTATGAGTTTACACTTATAGCTTTTTTTATGAATTAAACTTTCAGAATCAAGATTTCATCACAATCAAATAGTACAAAAAGGTTATCGGAATATTAGAAAGCAGTAGCAAGATTTTAAAACCTATTTCTTTTCGCTGTTGCGGTAAATGAAGAAATTTTTCTGCCAGATGAATAAACATAATTGCATTAACAATTATTGCCGCTAAAGCAAATGGCCAGGCAATAACTAAAACAGTTGGATCCTCGTTGGAAATAATATATAATGCAAACAAGAATGTAGTAATTACAAATGAACCAATCGTTAATTCTAGAGATTGTTTTTCCTTGAAAGGTTGTTCGTTAATTGTTTTCATTTTACTAAATATTAAAAGTTTGTTGGATAGATTTTATGGGCATAAACAGCATCTTTGAAAAATCCAAATAATGAAATGACAGCGCTTTTCTACCCCTTTTATATTGCTGAAAGAAGTAGTTTATCCGCTTTGGATAAAAGATAGTTCCAGTTAGAATTACCATATACAGATACAAGCTTCTCTTTCCATTTCCAAATAAATAATACTGCATTCCGATTTCTTCATAGACAGAAACTCCTGTATTAGTCAAAACATGAATAATGTCGTGATCTTCCAATTTTTCTTGAATATCAAAATGATTGTTATGAAGAAAACCGCCCAATCCATATCCTAAGCTTTCTTCGGGAAAATCCATTAATTTGGTTTTATCAATTTTCCAAGGTTCATTTTTCTTGAAATATTTTTGATAAGGCTTTTTAGAACATTCATACAATTTTTCTATTAAATAATCTCTCATAAAATGAATTTTAAAAGTTCTTTGAATTTCAAAGTAAATAATGAAATAAAAAAGCTAGAAAGAATATCGACTAGCTTTTTTTTTATATTTTTAATAAGTGTCTACTACAGTTTTCAGTAAATTAGAATCAGCAAGATCAGAAGGGGCAACGACTTTTTCTTCTAACGGAATCTCATTGCCATAACGTTCTTTCAATATTTTTTGAACTCTTGGATCGGTTAAGTTAAAGTCTTTCAATTCTCTAAGTTTAGACAATTCAATTCCAGCTGCGTTTTTATAGATTTTCCAGATTAATTCAGAACAATAAATTCGATTGTCTGTCCATTCAAAATAAGCATCATATTCTTTACCATCAAACTGCTGACTGTAGTCTTTCATTTTTTGTAAAACCTCAGGCTTCAAAATACTTTCATTTTTTAATCTTTTTACAACATATTTACTGTCTCTTCCATGTTTAATCCAATCTTCAAGCGGTGTAAGTTTCACAGGTTGAACAGCTTCAAAAACAAACCATTTTCCGTTTATGTCATAAATAATGCCGCAGTGCGAAAACTTCGAATTAGTTGCTATACGAACCGCTTCACATTGTTTTGATTCTGAAGTTTGAAAAATAAGATCACCATCTTTAAACTTACTACGTGCTGTTTTTTCTTGCTTATTTCCCGTAAACGGATTGTTAGGAAAAACTTTTAAGGAAATAAACAGCGCACACCCAAAACTGATGAGTAATGTGATTAACGGAAATAGAAATTTTTTACTTTTCATAAAGAATGATTTAAAGTACTTTGAATTGCAAAGTAAATAATAAAAAAAATAGCTGCCAAATAAATTGACAGCTATTTTACAAATATATTTTCGCGAAATATTAGATTCTAAAAATACCTCCAACAGCAATAATACGTTGGAAATAAGTAAAGTGCTGCGAAGCTTTATCTTCAGGACTTGTTGTAGTTTTAATATCCGGCATGTTGATGTAACCACCTTTTAACTCTCCTTGAACGTAGAAATGTTTAAAAAAGGTAATATTTAAACCAGCTTTTGCAGAAACACCATAACCAGAAACATGAAAATCATCATGACGTTCTTTTCCTAAAAGTGTTGTATTGGTTTTAGGATATAAAACTCCAGCGCCCAAACCTTCAGTTAAATTAATCTGAACTTTATCAATATTTGGCAATCCAAACCATTTTGAAATATCATCAAATCTGGCTACCTCAGTATTAATGTAATTCAAACCATCAGTATGTTCATACATTAAAAAAGCAGGACCACCTACCTGAGTTTCACCTTTATCATAACCGCCTTCCTTAGCGCCGCCTTGAGACATATCTACTGGTCTATTATTGTATTCACCATTGTAGATTGAAGCTGGATCATCGGCAGGTAAATTAATGCTTCCGTTTACGTTTGCAATTTGATTCTGCGCCATTACATATTTCATGTGGTCAACACCAATTGTTACACTATAGTGATCGCTGAAGAAATAACCTAACCTCAAATTGGTTTGTGGAATAGTCATATTTGCAGGATTAACATAATCAACATGCCATCCTTTTGGTTTGTCATGAGCTGCCATATTCTCAACTGTAAAGTTGTAATCTTTACCTCTAAAGTTTACATCAGATTTTGAGTAGCTTTCTCTATTTCCACCCCACATCACAAAGAATTTTCCTTTATTATGAGCAGCGTATTTTTGTACTGGAATTTCCTCCTGAGCAAAAGCGTTTAATGAAACACAAGTCAGAAGAAAAAATAAAATTTTTGTTTTCAAAGAACTTAAGTATTATAAATTAAAATGTATTGACTGTTTTTCTAATAGCTACCAATTTGTTCATTAAACCTTCAAAATAGTCCAAATGAAGCATATTAGCACCATCGCTTTTTGCATTTGCCGGATCAAAATGTGTTTCGATAAAAATTCCGTCAACTCCAACTGCAATACCAGCTTTAGCAACAGTTTCAATCATATCAGGTCTTCCTCCTGTAACACCAGCAGTTTGATTTGGCTGTTGTAAAGAATGCGTTACATCTAGAACCGTAGAAGCATATTGTTGCATAGTAGGAATACCTCTAAAATCAACAATCATGTCTTGATAACCAAACATAGTACCACGATCTGTAACCATAACATTTTCATTATTACAGTCTAATACTTTTTGTACAGCATGTTTCATGCTCTCAGGACTCATAAATTGTCCTTTTTTTAAGTTAACTACTTTTCCAGTATTTGCAGCAGCAACTACAAGATCAGTCTGACGCACCAAGAAAGCTGGAATCTGCAAAACATCTACATATTGTGCAGCCATGTCAGCATCTTCGTTAGTATGAATATCAGTAACAGTTGGAACATGGAAAGTTTCAGAAACTTTTCTTAAAATTTTTAAAGCTTTTTCGTCACCAATTCCAGAAAAACTATCAATTCTAGAACGGTTTGCTTTTTTAAAAGATCCCTTGAAAACATAGGGAATCTGAAGTTTGTCGGTAATACCAACTAATTTTTCAGCAATTCTAAGAGCCATTTCTTCTCCTTCGATAGCGCAAGGTCCCGCCAATAAAAAGAAGTTTCCGCTGTCAGTATGCTTAATTTGTGGAATATGTTGTAAATTCATAATATGATTTTTTGACAGTGCAAAGGTAGTCATGATTTATGAATACAAGATGAAGATTTAAGATTATTTTATGAAGCCAATCCTGCTATCCGCTACAATCTTTTTATCGCAATCCTTTTTTTCTTGGTCACTGCAGGAGCTTCCGTTGGTCGCTCTGCAGCAACCAGAAAAAACAGGCTTTCTCAAAAAAGGATTTCCGCTTCTATCATGGCTAAAAGTTTAGTGGAATTATCGTTTTTCGAAATAGAATAATATATCTTTTTGTGAAAAAACTAGTTCCTTTTTCTATATTTGGTTTTGAATTAATTAAAATTTTATCAGATAAAAAAATATGGTAGAAGTTATTCCAGGTAGTTTATACAAAAAAATAAAAGACAAACTTTCAAAACAAATAGATACATCAAAGCTTCCATTGTATGGGGAAAAGGAAATCTATAAAATTACAGCTGAACGGTACGGAAAAGTGAAGATAAGATTGGATGTTGAAACTGATATTGAAGTTATAAAATCAATTGAAAGTTATCAAGATCCTAGTAATAAAAAAAACTATTACACATATAATTGGGAGGTTGAAGAAGAAAAATTGCCAAGAGACTTTGAACGATATATAAAACCAGAAATTTTGGAATTTATAAATATTTTATCTGTTTTTGGTAAAAATAATGAAGATGTTTTGAGATTCTCAATTGTTGACGGAGATTATAAAAACACTGAAAAGCCTGGACATAGAATGGCGGTGCATTTCGCACTAATTGAGTTGTTTAATCAATTATAAAATTTGAAAATCATCACTAATAAATTGATTTTTAGTTTTTTTGTAAGTTCTAGGCCAATTGTATTTTACAAATATTGTAGGGTTTTTAATATCTCAAAAATAACTAATTACAAGAAATAACAATGAAGATTATTTTTCGTAAGATCGTTTTATGAAATATTGAACTATAATGACGATGATAAGTATTAAAGTAAATAAAAACGAGAAGAAAAATATTCCAATCATTCCCATTCCGCATCTATAAGGTTGTCCTTGAAGACTTTCGGTGAAATTATATGAAGCCACAGAATATGATAATATTGTTAATACAAATTGTAATATCAAACTGATTAATGAAATAGTTTCAAATTTAAATGAGATGCTTTCGGCGATAGCTTTTCTTCCAAAAATAAGCTGAAAGAATAGAGGTAAAAGGATTAAAATAAATGGAGATATTCCGTACATTTTTTGATTAATTTTACTATTTATTTAATCTCAATCCCACAGGAACCATTAAAATTCCTTTTTCATAAACATTCAAATAAAGCTTAATTGGCTTTTTCTGTCCTTCCCATTTCAATTCGTAAACATTTAAAAAACCAGCTCCCATATTACTTCTTTTGGTTGGAAACGGACAACAGGTTTCTAATTTTGTATAAGTAATTTTTTCACCGCTTGGTCCCGCCAGCGCATTCAGGAAACGAGATTCATTAAGAGTTTCGCTATTAGTATTTTGAAAAAATATATTAATTGGATAATCAGGATCGTAACCGTATTTTTTGTCTTTAGCAAATTGAGTGATAAGGAAAGTATTGTCTTTCTTCAAAATCAAATCAGGCGCATTGTCGTCTACATTTTTTAAGGTTGATTTTGTACTCACGCAAGAAGTTGCAGTGATTAATAAAACAATAAAAAGGGTTATTTTTTTCATGGGTTATAATATTGTAATAACAGTTAGTTTCAGTATTCCAAATACAGCTTTGAACACTCAAAAATTATTCTTCTACTTTTTTGCGGTTTAGTTTTAAAATACCAATTACAATCAGATATTGTGCCAGAAGATAAGTCAGCATAATAAAAAATGAGCTTTTCGGAATTGGAGCATAAAATTTGTTTATCGCCAAAATACTATCCGATATAATGAAGAAAAATGCTCCTAAAAAAACGAGTAAATTACCAGGTTTTTCCCAGACTAAGAATCCGTTAAAGGCAAATAAAAGCATAATGGAAATAATTGATGCATAAATTGTAACAGGAATTTTTAGATCTCCTAAAAACGGCATTAAAAAAGAAACCATGCCAATTAAATATAAAGCAATTAAAATGCTTCCAAAAATAAAAACTGATCTGTTCTGCTTTTTTCTAATTTTATTCAGTTGATTAAACAAAATACAATAGATAATATGGGCTGTCAAAAAAGATACTAAACCCAATATGAAATATATTTCACCAAGATCTGTAAATAACAGAATAACGTCTCCAATCCAAGAAAATACAAGTGCGCTTAATAAGGTATTTTTAGTTGGAAATTTTCTAAAAAAATAAACACCAAACCCAATAATTGGTATTAATATGGGTTTTAAAAACAGATCGAATCGCTCGTAACCAGATACCAGAATAATCAGGTATAGTATACTAAACGCTAAATAAATTTTGTAAAAATAAGAGTTTCTCATAATAGGGGATTATGATTGATATATGGTTTTGGTTTGTTCTTAAATTCAATATTGACAAAATAGATTGTCACGAAAAGAGAGAATATTAAGTATGTAAAAATAATATAATTACTAATGGGAATTACACGATTTAAGCCAAACCAATCTCCAAAGTAAGCCACAATACCAATTACTGTTATCAATCTCAAACTTTCCCATAAAACAGAAAATCTGCTTTTATCCATTAATTCTGAGTAACTGTAGATCGTAATAAAAATAAAAAAGCCATAAATAAAGATGTTTGGAAAACCAATTTTGGCAATATTTTCAAATAGATAGCTTACAAATAATAAAGTGATTAAAACTTGAATTACAGCCCAGTAAACTAATCTTTGAGGGTTTTGTGTTCCGTATTTTTCAAAATCAAAAACATTTTCAATTTTGTTTATGGGATATTTTTCTTCAAAGTTTTCCGGACGCCAGCCGGTTGGTTTAAACCAGATCGTTAATTTGTCTTTCAATATAGGAGCTCGCCAGGCATCTTTTACTAATAAGCTTAAATGCTGGAAATTAATCTTAATAGGATTCCAAGTATTAGCAGGTCTTGTGATTCCAAAAACTGGCGGAACATCGTCTAATTCTTCCTGGAAAGTGCCAAAAAGTTTATCCCAGAAAATAAAAATCTGCGAATGATTCTTGTCTAAATATTCTGGATTAATCGCATGGTGTACACGATGATGTGAAGGAGTTACTAGAATTTGTTCAATAAATCCCATTTTTTTAATGTGTTTGGTATGGTACCAAAATTGTAAAAACAAATGAATAGGAAGTGTTATTGCAATTACAGAAGCTGGAACTCCCAAAAGAGCTGCGGGAATCAATAAGAACGTAAATAAATTAACCAAGCTGGCAATAGGCTGACGAAGCGCACACGCAAGATTAAACTCTTCACTACTGTGATGAATGGCGTGTTTGTTCCAAAGAAAGTTAATTTGATGTGCTAGTCGATGGCTCCAATATCCGTAAAAATCAATAACAAAAAAAGCAATGAAATAGGAGAGGACATTTGCTTCTAAATGCTGTAATGCAATTTTAGAAACCAGCCATTCGTAGGAGAGAAAAGTAATGCTGAGACCCAAAACATCTTTTACAGAATTAGTTATTCCAGAACTTATGCTTGATACACTGTCTATAAGAGGAGCGGTGTCGTTTTTTATATAAATACCGTATATTTTTTCGATGATAATCAAGGTCAAAAAAATAGGCATTGCAATAATCAATATCTGTCCATATTCCTCCATAAAAAAAACATTCTATTTAATTCAAATATAGAATAAAATAGAATGTTTTTTAAAATATTTTCAACTAAACGATTTCAGCGCTAAGTCCCGCTTCTAAAAGTTGTGTACATTGAGGTTTTAATTTGTCTATTGGCCCTGTTTTTACAGTGCATTTTCCGTTGTAATGTACAATTAAAGAGCATTGCTCAGCTTGTTCAGCCGTATGGCTGCATACACGCATAAGAGTATCAATTACGTGGTCAAAAGTGTTTACATCGTCATTGTAAACTATAATTTCGTTATTGAAACCCGTTGCTTCTTTCTCGCGAATTCTTTCTCTAACTTTTTCTTTAGTACTCATTTTTTTTAAGTTTTTGTACTGAGGTAATTACTAATATCTAATTTACGTATTTTAATGATACCCAGTTGTTTCTTTGAAACTTTTTAACATAAGTCAATCCTTTTTCAACGCATGAAGCATCGATAAACGGAATATCTTCTTCATAGAAACCGCTAAAAAGTATAATTCCTTTTGGGTTCAAACAATCAACATAAGCCTGCATGTCATTCAATAAAATATTTCTATTGATGTTTGCAATAATTAAATCATATTTTTTGCCTGCCAATAAAGCTGCATCGCCCTCATAAACGCTGATATGTTTACAATTATTGCGTTCTGCATTTTCAATAGAATTCAAATAACACCAATTGTCAATATCAATTGCGTCTATTGGTTCAGCACCTTTCATTTCAGCCAAGATTGCTAAAATTGCTGTTCCGCAGCCCATGTCTAAAGTTTTAAGACCTTTAACATCCATTTCCAGTAAATGCTGAATCATCATGTGTGTTGTTTCATGATGACCAGTTCCAAAACTCATTTTTGGTTCGATTACAATATCAAATTCTGCATCAGTCTTTGGGTGAAACGGAGCACGAACGTGGCATTTTCCGTCAACATCAATAGGTTCAAAATTCTTTTCCCATTCTTCATTCCAGTTTACCTGATCGATTTCTTCAACAGTATATTCGATTTTAAACTCTTCAGATTGTAAAATATAAATATCGTCTAGAATATTTTCGTCCCATAAATCTTTCTTCACAAAAGCCGAAATCCCGTTTTCTGTTTCTGTAAAACTTTCAAACGCTTTTTCGCCCAACTCAGCAACTAAAATCTCCGAACCAAGTTCTTTTGGCTCAATCGTAAAATGATATCCTAAATATATATTCGACATAAATAATTTTTTTGCAAAGGTAATTCTTAAATTATAAAATTCAATTTAAAAAAGCCAAATTCCAAATCCCAATACGAAAAAACCATTCGCGTCGCGAATGGTTTTTGTAAGTATAAATCTAAAATCTAAAATCTAAAATTAAATAGCAGTAACAATTGCTAAAAAGTCATCTGCTTTTAAAGCAGCACCACCAATTAAACCACCATCTACGTCTGGTTTACCAAAGATTTCTTTAGCGTTTTCTGGTTTAACAGAACCACCGTATAAAATTGAAACTTCATCAGCAATATCAGCTCCAAAAGCTTTACGGATAGTTTCTCTAATGAATTCGTGCATTTCCTGCGCTTGTTCAGGCGAAGCAGTTTCTCCAGTTCCAATAGCCCAAACAGGTTCGTAAGCCAATACAACTTTTTCCCAAGATTCTTTTGCGATATGGAATAATCCGTCACGTAATTGATTTTCAACAATATTGAAATGATTATCAGATTGACGGTCTTTTAATTCTTCTCCAAAACAGAAAATAACTGTCATGTCATGTTTTAAAGCTGTATCAACTTTATTAGCAATTAAAGCGTCAGTTTCGTGGAAAATAGCTCTACGCTCAGAGTGACCTAAGATAACTGTATTAACGCCAATGCTTGTTAACATATCTGCAGAAATTTCTCCTGTAAAAGCACCGCCTTCAGCTTGGTGAACGTTTTGAGCAGAAACTCCGATAGTTGTATTTTTTAATTTTGCAGCAGCAGCTTGTAAGTTTACAAATGTTGGAGCTACAATAACTTGTGCATTTGTTTTAGCTGGAATTTTAGCAATTAACTCGTTTAATAATTCTTCAGTTTGAGCAGCATTTTTATGCATTTTCCAGTTTCCTGCAACAATCGATTTTCTCATTTTGGTAGTTTTATATTATTTTTTTGTTTTTTGTTTTATGAAGTAAGGTCAAAGAAAAAATTAAAATTGATTTTTGAATTGACATTGTTATTGAAAATTATTTCAATCCTTTTAAAGTTTCGTCTATTTTAGCAAAATCAGTTTCTATAGCGCGGTAAAGCACAATTTTCCCTGTTTTATCCACAACAATATATCTCGGAATCCAATCTAAATCAATAGCTTTTCCAAAAAGACCTTTCATGCCATCATTCATCATATAATGATCGCCTTTGTTTAATTCGTGTTTTTCGATTCCAGCTTTCCATTTATCAGCAGTTTTATCAGCCGAAATGAATAAGTAAGAAACATTAGGATTATTAGCTTGTAATTCTTTTAGTTTTGGCATTGCTTTTACACAGTCCCCACACCAAGAAGCCCAAACTTCAATAACTAAAGTTTTTCCTTTATATTTTTTCAGAATGTTTTTAAATGTAGTCTGACTATTGTCTGTTCCTAATAATTTCTCGGATAAAGCTTCTTTAGAAAAACTAGTTTTCTGAGCTTGTGAACATGAAAAAGTAATAAATGCAATTACAATTAGGGCAATTTGTTTCATATGTAAATTAAATTATTTTAAAATTAAGTACTGAATTCACAAAGTTAAACAAACAAATTGAAAGCGAAATGTAGATTAACAAAATTTGAAGAGTCGTTTATTTTGTAACAAAACAACAATTTTAGGTTAGAAAAAGGTGAATGAAAACGTAATAGTTGAGGTTAAAATCGTGTAATTTTCTAAATGAATTTTATGAGATTTGAAAAATGGGTGAAATTTTTAAATTGAAGAACAATTTTAGGACATAAAAAACGTCGGATTTCAATGAAAAAAGCCTTCAATAAATTTGATTTTTGAAGACCTTATTATCATTTTTTTTAATTCAAATTATAATTTCCATTTGCCCATTTTTTACTTGGAACGATCCATTCGTCTAAAGCTTTAAAAAGAAAACCATGTTTAAGATTGGTATTCAATTCGATTTCTTTAAAGTGATTTACTTGGAGTTTTGAAGTTTCCTTTCTTTTGACAGCTGAAACGCCATAAATATCTGATGTTTCGTAAATGGTTAAAATATTACCGCAGAAATTAATATCCGGAATTTCTTCAATATCAGAATCTCTAAAGCATCCAATAAAGACAAAATTCACATCTGGATTAGAGAGATAAGTCGAAACATATTGGGCAATATAACCGCCTTGTGAAGTTCCAATTACTGTAATATGATTTGGAGGTACGCCTTTTTTTATTAATGCTTTTACCTGTTTAACAATCTTTTCTGCGTACTCAGCAGAATTTGTGTTTTTCTTTCTTTTTTCACTAAAAACAATAAAATTATCTTTTCTGAATGATTCTAAAATCTCATTGTATTCTGCTTTTCCATATTCAGGATGAGCTGCGTTTAAGGGATTTTCTTGAACAAATTTGTTGTGAAAAAAGAAAATGTAACGTTGGTTCTCATTTTTTGCCTGGCTAAAAGATAAAATGCTAGATAAAATTGTAAGCGAAAAAGTTAAGGCTTTAATGAGTTTTTTCATTTATTAAATTTGGTTTTTTGTTTGATCACATGTGAGATTTTTATTCGTAATCAAAAAGTTAAGTTTGAACAGACTGCAAGTAAAAATAAAGCGCTGATAAAACAATAAGTTTATCAGCGCTTTAAATATTTTAAATGATATTACAATTTCAAATCTTCAACATCATTGTAATGTACTTTTTTCACAACAACGCCTTTGCTTAGAACAACGATACTTGGATTGGCTCTTTCGATTGTTTTTAAAGTTGTTGCATCGCAGAAATAAAAATCGGTATCTAAGTTGTATTGTTTTTTAGCTTTTGAAATTTCATCAGCACCAGAAGCAGTCATTGCAATTACTTTATAACCTTTTGCTTTTGCATCTGCCGAAACTTTAGCTAGTTTTTTCATTCCTTCTGGATTTGATTTTGTCAAATCGTAAGTAACAAAAATAACCAATTTTGGCTCTTGAAGTAATTCTTCTTTATAATCAGAATCATCTTTTGTCATTGTAAAATCGTGAATTGGCGGTACATAGCCTTCTGTAATCACTTTGTCTTTTCTATCTACAAATGTTGCTCCTTCTGGAATATTCATTAAATCTTTTTCTGTAAATTCTTTGTCTACACCGTTTACTTTGTAAACGAAAATCATTTCTACAACAGATTTTGGAGCTCCTTCTGGAATTTCCATTCCTTTTGGGATACTAGAGCCTACTTTAAACGGACGAAAATCTTTGATCGGGTTATGATTTAAAACCCAAACTGCCATAAAAACGCACAAAACAATGCTTATTAAAGTAATTAAGTTGGTAACTAATTTTGAAAATAAAGGTTTTACTAATTTTTTATTAACGAATAAAATCAAAATGAAGAAAAGTAAAACAACATCTTTTGTAAATGACTGCCAAGGTGTTAAATGCAAAGCATCTCCAAAGCAACCGCAATCTTTTACCACATCAAAATAAGCAGAGTAGAAAGTAAGGAATGTGAAGAAAACGATTAAAAGTAATAATGCCCAAATTGTCAATTTTGATTTATAGCCAACTAACAGCATTACTCCTAAAACTACTTCTAAAATTACCAAGAAAATTGCTAAGCCTAAAGCCAACGGCTCTAAAAAAGGCATATTGAAAACTGGTTCGCTAAAATATTCAGCTAATTTATAAGAGAAACCAACTGGGTCGTTTAGTTTTATTAATCCGGAAATGATAAATAGTACACCGACAAATAATCGGGAAAATTGAGTAATGATGTTTTTCATAGGAAGATTTATTTAAATTCCAATTTATCAAAATCCCAAATCCCAATAATGAACTTTGGAATTTGGGATTTATTTTTTGGAATATTTATTGATTGATTGGGTTTAAAATTAAAGCAAAAACAGAATAATTAATCATATCCTGATAATTGGCATCGATTCCTTCAGAAACTAAAGTCATACCTTTGTTATCTTCAATTTGCTTAACGCGAAGTAATTTTTGCAGAATCAAATCTGTTAAAGAACTTACACGCATATCACGCCACGCTTCGCCATAATCGTGATTTTTTGCTTCCATCAAATCTTTGGTTAACTTTACTTTAGCATCGTATAATTCAGTTGCTTTTTCAACGTCTAAATCAGGCTGGTCAACAACACCTAATTCTAACTGAATTAAAGCCATAATAGAATAATTGATGATTCCGATAAATTCTCCTTTTTCATCTTCATCAACTTTACGGACATCATTTTCCTGTAAACTTCTGATTCTTTGCGCTTTTATGAAAATTTGATCGGTCAATGACGGAAGTCTTAAAATTCTCCAAGCACTGCCGTAATCTTTCATTTTATTGATAAATAAGGTGCGGCAAACCGTAATTACATTATCAAATTCAAGGGAAGTATTCTTCATTTATTGCTGTATATTTGCTAAAATTTCTTCAAAAATAAGGATAATTTTTTAAGAGTTTCAAGTTTAAGGTTCGCTTTGTTTCAAGTTTTTTCTAAACAAAGTGTTAACGCTAACTTGAAACCTGAAACCTGAAACAAAATAAACAAATGACAATTAACTGCAAGGGCGAACTTATAGATTTATCGATTCCGAAAGTAATGGGAATTTTAAATGTTACGCCAAATTCTTTCTTTGACGGAGGAAAATATAAAAACGAAGACGAGATTATCTCGCAGATAGATAAAATGATTTCTGAAGGTGCGGCATTTATTGATATTGGTGCTTATTCCAGTAAACCAAGTGCTGAATTTGTATCGGAACAAGAAGAAATCGACCGAATTGTTCCTGCTATAGAATTGATTTTAAAGCATTTTCCAAAAGCATTATTATCAATTGACACCTTTAGAGCCGAAGTCGCAAAAGCAAGTATAGAAAGTGGCGCTGCTATTATAAACGATATTGCTGCGGGCGAATTAGATGATAAAATGTTTGATGTAATTGCAAAATATAATGTGCCTTACATTATGATGCACATGCGCGGTAATCCGCAGACAATGCAAAGTTTGACGCGATATGATGATATTATTAAAGAAATGCTTTTTTACTTTTCTGAAAAAGTTAAAAAAGCAAGAGCTTTAGGAATCAACGATTTGATTTTAGATCCTGGTTTCGGTTTCGCCAAAACAACCGATCAGAATTATGAAGTGATGCAGAAAATGGAGCTTTTTAATGTATTAGAACTGCCTATTTTAGTTGGTATTTCAAGAAAATCTATGATTTATAAAACATTAAATAATACAGCACAAGAAGCCTTAAACGGAACCACATTTTTGAATACAATTGCATTGACAAAAGGAGCGAAGATTCTTCGGGTTCATGATGTGAAAGAAGCAGTGGAGTGTGTGGCTTTGTTTGAGAAAATGAATTCATAATCTCGACATTTTTTGTCATTTCGACGAAGGAGAAATCTTCGTTGTTAAATCGACAAAGATTAATTCTCGTTGTGGAGTTTCTTGCGAAGATTTCTCCTTCGTCGAAATGACAAACTTTGCATTAAAAAAAATAAAAAAGCATGAAATACTGTACTCTAATTATTTCCTTTCTTCTTTTCTCCTGCGGAAAAAAAGAAGACGTTCTACTTCCAAAATCAAATATCACGATTGTAAAAGAAGTACAAGATCTTTCGCCAATTTACATCTTTTTTAAAGTCGAAGGAAAAGATACAATTGCTGAAGTGAACCGAAAAAGCAGTATCATTTCGACCAATTGGATTTTGAATATTGACAAACGTCTGCCTTTGAAATTGGTAATTCCAGAAGTAATGAAATTACAGGAAAAAAAGCGAGCCGACAGTGCGCATAAAAACGAAAATGCCGAAAACTATTATTCTTATGCAGATTCTATTGGAAAAAATCTAGCCTTTTTGCCTTTCACTAAAGTGTTTTATAAAATGGAGAAACCTACTGCGGGAAGTTTTGTGGTTTATTTTGGTAAAGGGAAAAAACGAGTTTTTATGGGAAATCGGGAGATAAAAATATCAGAAATACTAAAACATTTTTACAGTATAAAGTTTGCGAAAGTACCAGATTTAGTCTTTTTATTTGATAAGAATATGAGTTATGAAGAATATATTCAATATAAGATTCTACTCCAAAAAGATGTGACTCAAAATCTTGATACGCTTCCAGTGGAATTCATTTTCTAATACGTGAAACAAAGAAAACCTGAAACAAAAGAAACAAAAAACTATTGATGATGATAAGGTTCATTTCGTAAAATAGTAAATCCTCTATACAATTGTTCAATAAAAAATAAACGAACCATTTGATGCGAAAACGTCATCAGCGAAAGCGAAATTTTTCCTTGGGCTTTGCTGTAAACTGTATCTGAAAATCCGTAAGGGCCGCCAATTACGAAAACAAGCGTTTTAATTCCGGAATTCATTTTCTTTTGTAATTCTTCAGAAAAACCAACACTGGAAAAGTTTTTTCCATTTTCATCCAATAAAATCAATTGATCGGTTGGCGAAAGTTTAGACAGAATTAATTCGCCTTCTTTTTCTTTCTGTTGACTTTCAGATAAATTCTTCACGTTTTTAATATCGGGAATAATTTCCAAATCAAATTTGATGTAGAATGACAAACGTTTGGTATAATCGTCAATCAAAGTCTGTAACGATTTATTGTCTGTTTTGCCTATGGCGATAAGTTTGATATTCATTAGTTATTTTTTTGCCACGAATTACACGAATTTTATTTTTATAGATATGGACAAACCTAACAGGTTTTTAAAACCTGTTAGGTTTAGAGTTTAATTTTTAGAAAATTTCGCTTCAAAAGTTTTAAATCTATTATCTAAATCTTTAACCAATCGTTTTTTAACGTCTTCATCCTGAATAAAACTGTAATTGATGCTGTTGTAAACATATTGTTTTATTGTGGCATACGAAACATCAGGATATCTTTTAGCTAACAAAACATATTGTTCTGTCATATTGCTTCTCAAAATTCCCGCATCGTCTGTACTGATTACAATTGGCACATTGAACTCTTTGTAAAGTGTAAACGGATGTCTGTTTTCTTTTACTTTCAAAATGAACTCATTACTTACTAAATTGATCTCGATCGGAATATTGTTTTTAGACATGTATTTCAATAAATCATACGAATTTGCTTCGTAAGCGATATCAACTCCGTGACCAATTCTTTTAGCGCCCGCGATATAAATTGCGTCATTAATATGCCATGTTAAATCTTCCGGCTGTACCAAACCTAAAGTCAGTTCGCCTGCATGAAGCGTGTATTTTACATTTGGAAATTTAGAATTACAGTATTTAAACATCACCATATGCAGCCAATAATCTTTCATGGAATTTTCACCATGTTCTGGAGAAACGATATTTACGCCTGCAGTTAATTTGCTTTCGTTTGATGAAATAAAAGCGATAACCAGATTTTTAAATAAATCAACCGGTTCCATAAAACGCAGTACAAAGTTTTGATAACGCATTGTAAAACGCTCATCGTCAATTTTTAAGTCTTTGTGAAGTTTTGCTAGGAAATTATTGTTGAATTCATCTGCATATTTTTTAGCGTCTTTTTTCTGAATTGATTTATACAATTCGTCTAAAAGTTTTAAAACTGCTTTTTCATCTTTTTGAGCAGAAGCCTGACGAAGTCTCGCATTGAAATCTGTCAAATCTGAAACATTCATATCGCATGGAATTGTTGATAATTGCGTTTCGATATAAGATAAATTTTCAGCAATGGCGCGTTTTTTTAATTCGAGCATTCCTTCGGCAAAATGACCTGCAATTGTAGGTTCGAATTTCATAAAAGAATCAAAAAACTGATCATCAGAAGGTACTGAACCATTATAATCTTTAACCGACCAAGTCTGCATAATTTGTTGTTTATAATAATCTAGTTTTCCGTTATTAGTAAGAGATGAAAAGTTTTCCCAGTTTCCTTTTTCAGGTTTGGTTTTCGAAACGGCCATAGTTTCCAAATTCAAATAAAAGTCTTCTGCAATGGCTCTTTTCAAAAGCGGTTCTGCATAAATTGATCCTGAAAAATGGTGGTGTAAATCGCCTCCTTTTGGCATTTGTTGAAAAAAAGCTGTTGAGAGGGCTTCATTATTTCTGATTTTTTCTAAATAACTTTCAGCCGATTGAGAAAAGCCGATTTGTGTTATAAAAATACAGAAAAGCGTAATTATCCTTGTCATACTCTAAGTTTAAATTACATGCAAATATACGACTTTTCGGAGAAATTTAAAAATCGAATTTCTTTGTGTTTGTTTTTTAACGCAAAGAACGCAAGGTTGTATTCCAGACATAGCTTAATACAAACGCAAAAGTTCGCAAAGCTTTGCCTAAAAAAACTTTGCGAACTTTGCGTAATTCTTTGTGTGCTTTGCGGTTAAAAAAATCTTAGAATCTTAGCAACTTAGAACCTTAGCATCTCTTTTAAGAAAGTACATCACGTATTTCCTCAACTTTATCAAAAACACTTTTTGCAAAAGGACAGAGCGGAATAATTTTTACATTGTTAGCTCTTGCATAATCTACAGCGGCTAAAACTAATTTTTTACCCACACCTTTTCCGTTAAAATCTGGACTTACTTCTGTATGGTCGATTATGAATTTTGAATCTCCTGCCCAAGTGTAAGTCATTTTTCCTGCTTCTTTTCCGTCTTCTATTGCTTCAAAATATCCTTTTCTTGTATCGTTTATCTGTTGAATTTCCATAATTATTATATTAATGTGGTTTTAATTTCTATTGAATGCGTAAGTGTTTTATGAATCGGACAGCTGTTTGCAATGGTTTCCAGACGTTGCCTTTGTATTTCGTCGACTTCGCCTATTACTTCGATTTTTCTTGTGAATACTGATACACTTCGCTCAGCATCTCTTTCAAAATCAATTTTGACATTTATTTCCGAAACGTCCCATTGTTTACGATTGATGTACATTCGTAACGTAATTACGGTGCATGAAGCCAGTGAAGCTGCTAAGAGTTCTGTTGGATTCAATCCTAAATTTTTGCCTCCCAATTCTTGTGGTTCATCAGAAATTAGAACATTATCGCTCGCTGATTTTACTTCCGTTCGATACAAACGTGTATCTATTTTTGCTGAAATTGTATCCATATTTATTTGATTCTTGGTTCTGGTAATGGAACAAATTCTGTTTCGCCAGGAACTTTCGGGAAAGTCTGTGCTGTCCAGTCTGTTTTTGCTTTTTCGATGAGGTTTTTATCCGAAGAAACAAAATTCCAAAAGATGAAATGTTCTTCAGGAAATGGCTGTCCGCCAAAGATATAAACTGTAGAGTTTTCGGCAATTTCAAACTCACAAAGTGTACTGTCGTTTGTAATCAAGATTTGTTTTGGATCGTAAACGTGTTCGCCGCTTTTGATACTTCCTTCTAAAATATACAAACCGCTTTCGCCGAATAAATGATGTCCGATATTGATTTTTTTTGCCTCAGTACTTTTAATTTCAATAAAATACAACGGACTGTAAACAGGAACGGGAGATTTTTTGCCAAAGGCTTCACCTGCAATTAATTTATAAGATACGCCATCTTCTTCCCAAGCCGGAATATCGTCTGCTTCGACATGCGTAAAATTTGGGTCCATTTGTTCCAATTCTTTCGGAAGCGCCACCCAAATCTGCAACCCGTGAAGCATTTTATCTGAATGTCTTAAATATTCAGGCGTTCTTTCTGAGTGAACAATTCCTTTTCCAGCCGTCATCCAGTTTACTGCTCCTGGTTTTATTTCTAATTCTGTTCCTAAACTATCGCGATGCATAATGCTTCCTTCAAACAAAAAAGTAAGAGTAGAAAGTCCGATATGCGGGTGCGGCGGAACATCCATATTTTCATGATCGCTTAAATGTGCAGGTCCCATATGATCGATAAAAACAAATGGACCAACAGCTCTTTTTTCACGGAAAGGCAGTAAACGGCCTACCATAAAGTTGCCAATATTGGCAGCACGTTCTTCGATAATTAAACTGATATTTGACATGTGGTATTTTGATTTGATTTGAAAACAAAATTACAGTTGTGATAGAAATCTGTAACTTAATTTAGGTTAAGAAAAGTTGTTTTTGGATTTTCGAATTATAAAAGTAAGGAAAATCGTTTATTAAGTTTATTTATTAAATGAATTTTAGTAGAGTAAAGTCCCAGCGGGACGAGATATTTATAGAAAAAGAATATCCCAATAGTAAAGCTCCAGCGGAGCGATATTATTTCGCTCCGCTGGAGCTTTTTGTTTGAGATGTACATTCCAGTTGATTTTGATGTTTTGATGTTTTGATGTTTTTTTGTCATTTCGACGAAGGAGAAATCTTCGCAAGAAACTCGACAAAGATTGGATTCTCGTTGCGGAGCTACTTGTGGAGATTTCTCCTTCGTCGAAATGACAAGTAGACGACTAAAACTTGATTATTTGCGAAATTTGTTTTTTTTAATCAATCAATTCAAACTCTAAAACTTCACTTTCAGTTCCATTAATTATAATCGAAAGTTGATGATTTCCTGTATGAAAAACTCTCGTCGTAATTAATTTAAAAGACTGATTTCTTTCAATTTTAGTTAATTGATTAGGCTGATAGATTTTCTCACTGATTTTAAAAACTTTTTTAGCCAAATGCCCTTTTGCTTTTTTATAATGTACGGCATATTCTAAACGAATCGTTTTTGGTTCTTTGTTTTTATTATTTAAATGAAATTGAAACTGAAGATAGTCTCCAATTTTTACAGTTGGTGTTTTAATTTCAAAATTAGAAAGTTCAATATTCGTGCTTTCTAAACCATAATGACTTAAAATTTCAGGATGACCTTGTTTTAATAAAGTTCGAGAGCCGTGTTTTATAATTGCGTCGGTTTCTTTGGTGTGACCTTTCCATCTCGAAGCAATTTCAAGTACAATCTGCGGATTATCTTTTGCAATATCATTTAAATTATTGGCTACGCTTCTGCGGACATATTCTGAAGGATCGTTTTTTAGATTTTCTAAAATAGGCAGAATAGAAGAAGGGTCTTTTTTCAAAAACGGAATCGCCATTGCCCACGGTAATCTCGGACGTGATCCTTCGCTGGCTAATCTTCGTACGTGATGATTTTCGTGAAGTGACCATTTTACCATTTCGTCAATCATTTGTTCTTTATACTTTAAAATAAAAGGACGAACAGCAAATTCACAGCTTATAAATTGTGTTATCGAAACAAAGGCTTTCCCCGAAGTTTTAAAATCGTCTAAACCGTACATTTCGATATAATCGGCAAAAAATATGAAAGCCAGGCCGCCTTCTATGAATTTATTCTTGAGATTTTCGATGATTTTATCAATTACAGCAACAGCTTCAGCAAAATTTTGGGGCATAAATTGGTGAAACACAACTGTGGTATGTTTCATTCTTTCTTTCCATTCTTTTTGAGCAAAATCTCCTTCGTAAATTGCTTCAATAAATTTTTGTTTGTTGAATGAAGGATGCACTTCGGCTACAGCCTGACCAAATTTTTCGTAAAAAGAAACCGAATAAATGTCTTTAATTAATCCCATAAATTTTGCTTGATTGAACCTCAAAGATATTTAATGTTTTTAATTGATGATGTAGATTGTGCGAGAAAAATTAATACATAGAGACATAGATTTTTATAGGAACATTCAATAAAAAGTTTAAAAAAAAAATCTAGATTCTAACACATAGTTTATAAGCGCTGCTATGTGAATTTATATAAGTGAACGTCTTTTAAAAGTCTGCAAAAATCTATGTTCCTATGTGTTTAAAAAAATAGGCGATTTAAATATAAATTTAAGTTAATAAGGAACTTTTTGCAGAAAGTAAACTTTCAAATCCATAAAATATATCCTAATTTAGCATCTTATTAAAAATAGAAAAATGATTAGTGAAGCCCAATTTCAAGCAGAATTACAACTTTTGATAAGCAACGCCATTAGAGAAGATGTTGGTACAGGCGATTACAGTTCGCTTGCCTGTATTCCAGATACTGCACACGGTCAGGCTAAATTATTGGTAAAAGATCAGGGAATAATTGCCGGAGTTGAAGTTGCCAAAATGATATTTGAACATGTAGATCCAAAATTAAAAGTAAAAACTTTTATCGAAGATGGAACGCATGTAGAATATGGCGAAGTTGTTTTTGAAGTTTCGGGAAGTTCGCAGTCTATTTTAAAAGCTGAGAGAGTAGTTTTAAACACTATGCAGCGAATGTCGGCTATTGCTACTAAAACTAGTCAATATGTTCAGCTTTTAGAAGGAACTGGTGCTAAAATATTAGATACTCGTAAAACAACGCCAAATTTTAGAGCGGCTGAAAAATGGGCAGTAAAAATAGGAGGTGGAGAAAATCACCGTTTTGCGCTTTATGACATGGTAATGCTAAAAGACAATCATATTGATTTTGCTGGAGGAATTACACGCGCAATTTCGAAAACAAAAGAATATTTAAAAGAAAACAATCTCGATTTAAAAATTATTGTTGAAGCTCGTAATTTAGATGAAATCAGAGAAATTTTGTTGAGCGACGGCGTTCACAGAATCTTGATCGACAATTTTAATTATGAAGACACAAAAACGGCAGTAAAATTGATTGGTACAAAATGCCAGAAAGAATCTTCGGGAAATATCAACGAAAAAACAATTCGCGAATATGCTCTTTGCGGTGTCAATTATATATCATCTGGCGCTTTAACACATTCAGTTTACAACATGGATTTGAGTTTAAAAGCTTTTTAGTGAAGTTTTGAGTTATAAGTTATGAGTTAGGTTTGCAGTCTAAAATCTAAACTCAACAATCTAAAATCAAAAAAATATGTCGCAGGAGATAGAAGCTCGGATTGAAAAATTGCCTGTAATACGCAACCTGGCCCGACTTTTAAAAAGAATAAAGCTGCCTTGGCTCGAAGGTTTCTCATTATATGATTTGCTTGAAATGTATACTTTAGGAATTCTTGAAGGAGCATTTTCATATCATGCAAGTGCGGTTTCTTTTAGCTTTTTTATGGCTTTATTTCCTTTTGCGCTGTTTATTTTAAACTTGATCCCGTTTATTCCGATAGACAATTTTCAGGAAGATTTTTTGCAGTTTGTGCAGCAGAGTGTCCCTCCAAATACATACGATGCGATTAGTAAAATTATCAGCGATATCTTAAATAATAGTCACTCCGGCTTATTATCGTCTGGATTTTTACTTTCTATTTTTTTAATGGCAAATGGTATTAACGGAATTTTAAGCGGTTTTGAATCTTCTAAACACGTTTTTGATAAACGTGGTTTTTTTAGTCAGTATTTGGTTGCATTGGCAATTTCGCTTGTTATGACGATTATTTTGTTTGTGACAGTGGCGACAATTGTTGTTTTTGAGGTATTCATTCAAAAAACAATCATTCAGGATGTTTTAAGTGACAGGATTCCTCTGATTATTTTAGGACGATATTTATTTGTTATTTTAATGATTTTGATAACATCTTCAATATTATTGCGTTATGGAACAAAACAGTATAATAAAGTTCCTTTTATAAGTATAGGTTCTGTTTTTACCACGATCTTAATTGTTATATCTTCGTTCTTTTTTGGGATTTGGGTTATAAAATTTTCAAAATATAACGAACTTTATGGTTCTATTGGAACATTATTAATTCTAATGTTTTATATTTGGATAAACTGTATGATTCTGCTTTTAGGGTTCGAATTGAATGCTTCTATCAGAAAATTAAAACAAAAAAAAGAAA
>Ga0157370_10001220_pt1 | contig 32224 bp, 24 predicted proteins | sample C35metaG_FD_113463 | JGI IMG/M metagenome (GOLD analysis project Ga0157370, IMG submission 113463) | Corn rhizosphere microbial communities from Kellogg Biological Station, Michigan, USA - C3-5 metaG | ecosystem: Host-associated > Plants > Roots > Rhizosphere > Soil | place: USA: Michigan...
CTGTGTGGGTTACGTTGATCACATTATTTACCAAAAGTGATTTTCACGGCATTAAACAATGCGCCTCATCACACCACGCAATTCCGTGTTTATTGCAAAATCGCTTACCTAATAATAACAAGGTGCAATCACGAGATTTACTAACACTCAATTAATTAACCTGCCTCTAATTTAAAAATCATGTCACCTGTTTAGCAAAGTCATAAGGAAAAGGTAACAATGAGGGAGCAATCATGAAAACAATCAAACATTACCGATGGCACATGATATTACTGGTGTGCTTTATTACGATTATTAATTACCTCGATCGCACTGCCTTGGGCGTTGCCGCCCCGACAATTATGAAGGAGCTGGATATTACCAAGGAGCAATATTCCTGGGTCGTCAGCGCCTTTCAGCTGGCTTATACCATCGGCCAGCCCGTGATGGGTTATTTCATTGATACCATTGGCCTGAAGCTGGGCTTTTTTATCTGCGCCATCGTCTGGGGGCTGGCCACCTTAGCGCACTCACTGACGGGTTCCTGGCAGGGCCTGGCGTTTATGCGCGCCATCATGGGCTTTAGTGAAGCCTCGGCGATTCCGGCCGGGGTGAAAACCGCTGCCACCTGGTTTCCGGCGAAGGAGCGCGGCATTGCCACTGGCGTATTTAATATGGGCACCTCTTTTGGTGCCATGCTGGCACCGCCGCTGATCGCCTGGTGCATACTGTTTCACAGCTGGCAGTTTGCATTTCTGGTTGCCGGTGGACTGGCTATTGTGGCGGCCTTTATCTGGCTCATCTTTTATAAAGATCCCAAAGAGGCCAAACGGCTGTCGGCGGACGAGCGCGCCTATATTGAGGGCGGTCAGGAAAAACACCTTCATACCGAGCAGAAAGAGAAGACCTCTAAATTAGCCATCCTCAAACAGCGTAATTTCTGGGGCATTGGCCTCTCACGTTTTCTGGCCGATCCGGCCTGGGGCACCATCAATTTCTGGGTGCCGATCTTCTTTGTGGAAACCCTGCACTTCAGCCTGAAAGAGATTGCGATGTTTGTCTGGCTGCCGTTCCTGATGGCCGATCTGGGCTGCCTGGCCAGCGGCTTTGTGGCGAAGTTCCTGAACGATCGCGGCATCGGCCTGATCAATTCGCGCCGTATTACCTTTACGCTCGGGGCGGTGCTGATGACCACCATCGGCCTGGTCAGCATTGTTCAAAACCCCTATGTCGCCGTGTTGCTGATCAGCATTGGTGGCTTCTCGCACCAGTTGCTTTCTACCGTAGCTGCCACGCTGGGCGCAGACCTGTTCAGGAAGGATGAGGTCGCGACTGCCGTCGGCATGGCTGGCGCCTGTGCCTGGTCCGGTCAGTTGATCTTTAACCTGTTTATCGGCGCGTTTGTCAGCATCATCGGCTTTGGTCCGTTCTTTGTTGCGCTGGCGGTGTTTGACCTTATCGGTGCGGCGGCTCTGTGGATTCTGATCAAAGAACCAAAGGAACCTGGAGAACCGGATGCCGGGTTAGCGGTATCGCAGTAGTGTTGTCGCGGAATGTGTCCCGGGGCACGTGAAGGGACGTGCCTCCTTTTTCAGCTTCAGGCGACCAGTACGACGCGGGAACATTCTCATCGTCGAAAGTGCGGGATTCAGTGCTGAACAGCGTTAATCACGTGGGGTCGAGCATTGCTGTGCACGTCCATCCAATACAAGCCGTTATGTATGTTTTTTAAAATTATGTTAATACATGCTTATGCTTTCTGTTGGGGTTGGATAGATGTGGGATATGTCTTCATTCTTTGCAGCATTACTGGTTTACAGCATAGGGACGGCATCGCCTGGCCCGGGCAATCTTTCCATTGCCAATGCGGCGATGAACTATGGTCGTAAAGCTGGTCTGGTGCTGGCCACCGGTGTGATTTCAGGTTCGATTTGTTGGGGCCTGTTAACCGCCTTTGGCGTGTCCGCGATTTTGGTTTCTTCCCACGGTTTTATCGTCTGGTTAAAACTGCTCGGCGCGGCTTATCTGCTCTGGCTGGCCTCGAAAGCGCTGCGCAGTGCCTTTCGCCCTAGAGAACTTTCGGCACGACCAGCCCAGGCCCACGCGCGTTTACGCGGCTATTATTTGCAGGGTTTGGGATTGCACCTGACCAATCCCAAAGCCGCGTTAACCTGGTTCACCGTGACCAGCGTGGGCCTGACGAACTCTGCGCCACAGTGGCAGAGCTATATTCTGGTCGCCACCTGCGCACTGACCGGCGTGATGATATTTAGCCTGTATGCGCTGATTTTTGCTTCGCAAATGGCGGAGACGTATCTCAATCGGGCACGGCGCAGTTTCGATCTGATTTGTGCGGGGTTTTATGCGTTGGTGGCGGTGGGGTTTTTGGTGTCGCTGGGTTAAAAAAGCCCCTTTCACAGGCGGTTGTTCGATCTGCCTGGCGCGTCAGCTTCGCAGATAACAACCTGAGGATACGACTTGAAACTGACATGACGCTGGCTGACTTCATGCAGAGCCTCAGAAAGACGAAGACCTCTTAGCTAGCACCGCACTCAATTCGGGCCTGGATTATTCACTGACGCTTCGCCGAGTCAGTGCGGTATCGATCCCGCGCTGATGCTCAGCTAGCTCCAACTTACTTAAAGTTTGAGCTGTGGTTTATTAACCCCTTGGTCTGGAAAGGAAGAGACGTCGTCGCGCTAACTGCACGGCAATATGGTTACAGAAGGTTTTTAGCGACGGAAATACGAAACCAATAAAGATCAACGGAAGACGTGAAGAAGCAGGCTGTGATTTTTGGACTACACCAAAATGTTTATAACAGTAAGCGTCGGCATGGTTCGATCAGTGAAATGTTCCTGCCTGAAGCGTAAATATTCTATTATCAGATTATTGAGGTCTTTAAGATTGCCCATGGCGTTTCAGCGCGACTTTAAGCAGGCGCTTCACCAATGGCGCTATTTTATGTTGAGCATATTATCGCTATCTGTATTATTATCACGAACATGAAAAATCTTTTCCAACACTTACCACACAGGCTGATAGTGCTGACGATATGGGCAGTCGTTTATTACCTGTCTGGCGTGCTGTCGCTGCGATTTGACGATCCTCAGTTGCACATATCTGTCGTATGGTTTCCTGCTGGCGTCGCCACTGCGGCGTTTTTAAATTCGCGCTGGCGACTATGGCCAGCGCTGTGTGTTTTGTTTGTTGTGCTTGATGTGATTCTGGACAAACCTTCGTTCAGCAGGCTGCCGACCGAGACGTTTTACGCCATTCTTGATCTGCCTTCTTCACTGATAATTGCGTGGATAGTGAAACGTTTTTCCCGGCCCGGTGATGATTTAAATATTATTATGTTGTGGTTCGCCTCAACCATTATCATCAGCTTTCTGGATGCCGTGCTTTTCGGTATCGGACTCTCATTAGCAGAAAAAAACAGCTTCTCCGATCTGTTCTGGACCGGTTTTATTGCCGACATGACCGGCATTTTCCTGGCCACCACCATTATTATGGGCTTTGCTAACAGCCGCCTTACCACAGCCGTTCAGATTTCCATCAAAACACTTCTGTCAGGCTTAACGCTGCTCGCCGCGCTTGTGGCACTTTCGTTGTGGATATTCAGTGGCGGTGTTAAAGAATTTAGTATCGCTAATACGATCACCCACGATGAAAGCCTGATTTTCGCTTTCAGTTGCCTCCCGATTATTCTTGCCGCTTTTTTAACGCTCTTCTGGGGTAATCGTGGCGGATCGATAGCGTTATTAACGTTGTCAGGTTGCGTTATCTATTATGCCGATAAGGGCGTGGGGCCGTTCTTTCTCAAGGGATTATATACCGGTGAACCCCTGCTCCTTGTGCAGTGCTATTTAAGCGCCAGTGCGTTGCTGCTGGTTTTTTTACGGGTGGTGACGCGAAATATTTACCGCTTCAATTCAGAAACCGACGCACGACTCAATTTACAGGCCATTTATCAGCTAAACCTGACAGAGGGCACGCTCTGCTGGGAAAACCTTTCTGGTGAACTTGCTGCGCTTCCTCGCGAGATTCTTGAAAAGAAAGAGGCAATACTGGCGCAATTGCATCCAGAGGATAAACAGCGCCTCGCCGGACACTGGCAGGCCATTCCACGTCAGCAGACGCTTCCTGCGATTCAATTCAGATTGCAATACGGAAATGGGCAATGGCTGCACGTTACCGATAGCGGAGCACTGATGTTCGAGCGTCAGGGATCGCTGTTCATACTGGGTAACTGGTCGGTTTCCACCTGACTTTTCAGCGCATTTAGGAGAGGGATAGATTGATACAGATAGCCATGTTGCTACTGGGTACGGCATATATTAAGCGAAATGCCCGATACCTTTCGGTTGCCGCAACACTGTGGTTTATCACAGGTATATTACTTTTCATCGATGGTCTTGACCTTCACTCGTACTTCCCATTACAGATCTTTGGCTATATTCTGCTGCTGGAAAGCATGCTTACACTTTGTGTTGCGACCAGCGCTGTCGGAACAAAAAAGAGCATTCTTTTTTTCAAAGGCGGCATATTTTTATTCGTATCACTGATTATCATCGTTAATCAGGAATACAGTAATGTCCTGCTGGCTGTCATTTTTGGTTTTACTTTTTTTATCATCGGCTTCTTCACCAGCTTTTCCTCTTTTATTGTGCGCTTTCCCCGCTGGAAGCTGACGCTTATTTATGGACTGGGATTAATTTCCTTTTCGTTCTTCCTGCTCAGTCACCATGATGCGACCGTATCATTCTTTATTGGTTTTCAGATGGTTACCAGTGGGTTGAGTACTCTTGGCATCGCCAGGAAGGCGATGCGGATGAAAAGAGGTACGTCTATTTTTCAGCTGATTCAACCCGGCGACGTACTGCTGAGTAGCTCACCTTTAATCCAGGAACAAGAACTGACCGCCCCCCATCCGGTGCCGACGTCTGCTGCAGCGCGCGCACTGATTGTGCACGTATGGACGCCTGAAGAAACCACCGAAGCCAGGCCTGTTTCGCGCCCTGTCATTAACCGTTATATCGCCGCCGTGGACGAAAATGGTGTTATCTCAACCGGACACGCGGCGCTTGAAGTGGCTGATTATCTCTACATCAGCCTTTATCCTGCCGAGGAGATTGATCGGTCTCCTTCGGAGTTTTTGCGCACACTTAAGGCCACCCGTGATAATGATGTGGCAGGGCGCTTTCTGCCAGACTACGCCACAGAATCCTCAGAATGGTGTCATTCTGTACGTCAAATCGAGTTTAAAAAATTCAGCCTGCGGAAACTGAATCACTTCTGGGAATCTTATCGCCGCAATAACACCTACAACCTGACTTATCGTAACTGCTCAAGTAGTGTTGCCTATGCTCTTGAAGCCGCCCTGGATGGTGCGCTGGCACATGAGCGAAAACTGAGCGACCTGCTGGTGCCGGAGCTATGGATCGCCGCACAGGTGCGTAAACGCGCGCAGATCATGGCCTGGACGCCTGGCCTGGTAATGGATTACAGCCGGGCACTGAATGCGCTGGTGCATCCCGTTCCTCGTCCCTGGTATCACCGTCTGCCCTGGCGCCGTGCCATAGAAAAATAACCTGCCAGCCCTATCCGCAAACCGTTCAGGACAAAGGCGGTAACGGCTTATCAGGCTCGTCCGGGGCCATGAATACGCAGATCCACTGCGGCCATCAAACAGAAGAGGCCGCAAAGCACGCCGACCATCAGCGGCAAGCCATTCTGCGTTGCTGACATGGCAAGGCCACACAGCAGCGGCCCCAGTAGAGCCCCTGCGCCCCATGCTACCGAGGCGGCGGCATATACGCCTGCGAGCTCTGCTCCACTGAATGTCGCGCCTGCCCAGGTTATTGCGACGGTATAGATCCCCACGAACATCCCACCCCACACAAAGAGGATCAGATAAGCCGCAACCGGCCAGGATAATAACCATGGCCAGATGGCCGCTCCCACCGTGGACAACAGCGCCAGTATGACGATGAGTCGTCGGCGGTCAACGCTGTCAGCAATCATGCCAACCACAGGCTGTAAGAGAATGGCACCCAACATCAGAACCGAAATTAATCCAACGGCATGTTGTCGACTCCAGCCATGGGACTCGGCATAAAGCGGTAAAAAATTAAGTCCGGCCACTTCGACGGCAGCATTTAACCCCGTGGCAACGATCATTAAAAAGGCGATACGGATGCTTTTCAGAAAGCCAATAGCGTGGCTGGTTGACGAGTGATGCTGCGCCATGCCCAGCAGCTTAACAAGCACCAACGCCAGGATAACAATGGCCGTGCCGATAAAGAAAGGAAAATTGCTTTGGCTTGCGCTAAGGGTCAGTATTAACGGGCCACAGGCAAACCCTGTTGAGATGCCAGCGGTGTACCATGCCATTGTTCTTGCCCTTGCCTGCTCAACGGTCGCGTCATTGATCCAGGTTTCTGTGAGCACCATTATAATCTCACTGAAAATGCCCAAAGCAAGCCGGAGTCCGAACCAGTAAATAAAAGGCAAACAGGTAAAAAGCAACATGATGACGGCCACGGCGGCAAGCGAAGTCCCCAAAAGCAGCCTTGGGTGGAAGCGCTGAAAGAGACGAGGAATAAAAGGTGCGACAGCAAAAACGCCAATAGCCTGCATCGCGGCATTGAGTCCGATATAGCTTTCGCTGAAACCATTATCCTGCAATCGTGTGGCGATCAACGGTGCGCTAAGGCCGTAAGTCAGGCCAAAGATTGCCACACAAATAATGACAGAAATGAGATCTTTTTTGTTCATTACGCTCCAGGTCACTTACAGGCTGCGGTTGCCTTGTTTCCAATTGCCTTTAACAAATTAAAAAAACATTATGCGATCATGCCTGAGAATAATTTTGTGTTGCATAACGGAATAGCTCAGTCCCAACGCCTCGATCCGTTCAGAAACACAATGACACCTCGAAGGAAGATGCATAATTTCCGCCTCCCTTGCCAGACAGAAACCGGCTAAAGAAAAGATTGAAAAGTGCTTTTACTCTTCAGGAATATCAACGGATTCTAGCGTAAGTGAGACAAAATGCGTGCATTTGTGGAATAACGTTGGCCGTTAGGTTTCTTGTGCATTAAGGGCCGAATTACCTGCATCTGACGCTTGTGTTCGCTGTGCAAAGAGTGGACACGCTGAATCACGAAAAATGATCCAGACACGATGGGACCTTGATGATATCGGCTTTTAGATTCAGCAGATGCCATCCGATTGCCCGAGCCATGCCAACACCTGCAGTTTTACAACATTCCCATGTAATCAAAAACAGCACTGTGACTACTTTCCGTGTTGCTTAGGCTTGTTCATCCGCTCGCGTTTCAGCAGTTGGGAAAAGCGTTCTGTAAACGCGTTATCGCAACAATCAACGCGACTCACGCTGGCCGCGTGGTGTTATCGCCACTCATGGGGTGATGTCATGACAGCCCAGCTCCCAACTGAACCGCCCCGTGACCGATACTCAGCCTCTCCCCACTAAATGCTCAACAAGATGCTGGGGCGACGCGCTTTCACTCACGATCTGCCGTTTTCTGCTGCAGGCCGGGCCATCAAAAACCTATAGATAAGAAATATTAACAGACCCGCGAGAGGGGTTTTCCTGTAAAAGTTTATGTCGTGATTGCTTACATTTTAATTATCACGGCCGGGATAAAGATTGCCGGGTCTGCGCCGAAAGATCGTCGTCTCCCCTCCCTTCTTCAGGAAAGATTTATGAAAATCTCAACACGGCTCGGCTCGGCTCGGGTTTTGGTACGTTAATCGTCTTCTTTTCCCTGTGCATAGTGGTTGCCATTCATTCTTTGTATCAGTCCAAAAACGCCCTTGAATCCATCGTTCAGGGAGATATGAAAAAAACGAAACTGATAACAGACCTGACGCTAATCCAGCGCGACATGGCCATTACAGTCAGGAATCTGTCGTTATTTACCGATGAAAAAGGCATTGAGGAGCAATCCGCGCGGCTTGGAAAATTAAAGACCCGCTTTGTCGACAGCAGCACTCAACTGGGGCAGATGATTGATCAGTCTGGCAGCAATGAGGAAAAAAAAGCGTTCGACGCGATTAAAAACAGTGAAAAAGAAGCACTGGAATCATTCAGTAATACGGTTCCACTCGCACTGGGAAAAAACAACGCCGCGACCGTGAAGTTTCTTTTGGATACCGTCAGGCCCGCCCAAAATCCCCTGATTGACGGACTGACGGCGATGGGTCAGGTGCTCACTCAGCGGTCTGATGACGCCGTCAGTGCAAACAGTAAAACGACGGAACAGGCTTACGTCATTTTACTGGTACTGCTCGCTGTCGCGGTCATTTTTGGCCTGTCCACGGGCATCTATTTGATTCGTAAGCTGATGAGTGAACTCGGTGGTGAACCCGCTACCGCACAGCGCCTTGCCTATGCAATTTCTCAGGGAGATTTAACCTCAGCCGTTCAGCTACGCAAAAATGACACCCGGAGCCTGATGGCCTCTTTGTCCAGTATGCAGTCGCGGCTCCGCGGGGTGGTATCCGACATTAAATCTGGCTCGGCTTCCGTTGCGCTTTCAGCAAACGAAATCTCTCAGGGTAACAACGAACTGGCTTCCCGCACTGAAGAGCAGGCAGCAGCACTCCAGCAGACAGCGGCAAGTATGGAACAGCTGACGGCCACCGTGCAGAGTAACAGCGCCATGGCCAGACAGACGGCCAACGCCGCGAGGGATACGGCTTTACACGTAAAAAATGGTGAAAACGATGTCCGCCGTATGTCAGGCACCATGGGCGAAATTTCACAAAGCGCGTCTAAGGTCAGAGACATTACCTCTGTCATCGAAAGTATTGCATTTCAGACGAATATTCTGGCGCTTAACGCGGCAGTAGAAGCGGCACGCGCGGGTGAAAGCGGGCGTGGATTTGCCGTGGTGGCAGCGGAAGTCAGGACGTTGGCACAGCGAAGCGCCACAGCGGCAAAAGACATTAAATCACTCATTGAGCAGGCGGTGGGTCAGGTGGAATCTGGCGTCACGGTGGCGAATGAAACAGGCCAAAATATTCTTAAAGTGATCGATCTGGTTGACGAACTGGCCACATCAATGGATACCATCGCCCTGTCATCCGCTGAGCAGATGCAGGGGATCTCTCAGGTGAGCGTGGCGGTAAGCCAGATGGATGGTGTAACGCAGAACAACTCTGCGTTGGTTGAAGAGTCTTCAGCCGCCTCACAGTCGCTTTCTGAACAGGCTCAGACGTTGCGTCTCGCCGTAGAGACATTCAAAGTCTGAATGTAAAAAAACTGCCGATGACAGGCGTATTCGCGCTCGGCAGTGATCACTTTTATTCTGCACCCCGCTGACGGCATGGTCAGCGGTAACGGCTCCCTCCCCCGAATGGGCTGACCCGCAGCGCAGTGGCAGTACGATGTTTTGGTGCAACCTGTGCACTGACCGGCGCGATGATATTTAGCCCGTATGCGCTGATTTTGGCCTCGCAAACCGCAGAGAAAGACCTCAATCGGGCACGGCGTTGTGATCTGATCTGTGCGGGGGGTTTATGCACTGGTGGCGGTGGGGGTTTTTGGTGTAGCTGAAATAAAGCCGTTCAAAGGCCTTTTTTATATTTTTTTCACCTGAATAAATTTATAGGGCTGTACCACCATCGCCGCATAGCGCGCGCCGAAAAGTTCCCAGCCAGGAACCCATGTGGCAGACATTACCAGCCCGACGTTGGAGAGCTTATTTTTCCCTCCGGCGATTTTCGCCGTATCACCGCTGCCGTTTCGCACGACGCCGGTTTCATAGGTGGATGTCATTGACAGATACAGCCCTTCGGGCGGAAGCGCGCCTGTATGGGTACCGGTGGTGGCGCCGGGCTGTAACGGCGTTAATCCTTCGGCAGCAAAGAGTGGGCAAGGAACAACCAGAGAAGCGGTAAGGGCCAGGGTAAGAGGTAGCGTTCTGATTTTCATTTTAATCGTCCATTTTATGACCAGTGCCGGAACGATTAAAAGCAAAAATCACGCGACCTGGAATAGCATAAATAAGAACGTCTTTTCGGAATTTGCAAAAGCAGTTGGAAATGTTAATCCGGGCTGCTTTTCAGCCTTGATGCCGGCAACGCTGCTGCAAAGCGTGGAGGGGCAACGACCGTATTCACCGTGGGATGTGAGAGGATTTTGGGGGCGGGGTTTGGTGACGCTGAGCTCATCGGACCATGCCATACGGCTTAATCGCACACAAAGCCGCAGCACGCAGGTCAGATAAGCCAGCGCCATTCGTCATCGCCTTAATAACTGCTTTTAACAACTTTTTCGGTCACGTTTGCTTTAAACATCGCCAACCGGCGATCCAGCGCTTCAGTGTAAAGCATGGTGTCGACACCAACAGCAACGAAATTTGCCCCCCAATGCAGGCATTTCTTCGCCATCTCCGGGTCAACGGCCAGGAACCCCGCCGCTTTCCCGGCCGCACGAATGCGCTGGATGCTCTCCTGAATGATCTGCTGCACCGCAGGATGTCCGGCATTGTCAGGATAGCCCAGCGACGCTGACAGATCCGCGGGTCCGATAAAGACGCCGTCAATCCCCTCCACGTTCAGAATGGCATCGAGGTTTTCCAGTGCCGTTTTGCTTTCCACCTGCACCAGCAGGCAAAGGGAGGTATTGGCCTGAGCCATGTAGTTTTCGATACGTCCCCAGCGCGCAGCGCGCGCAACGCTTGCCCCAACGCCACGCTCGCCCAGTGGCGGATAACGCGTGGCGGCGACCACCTGGCGCGCCTGTTCAGCAGTATCAACCATTGGGATGAGTAGCGTCTGCGCTCCGATATCCAGTACCTGCTTAATCAGCGCCTTGGTGCCCTCTACAGGACGGATCACTGGCTGGCTGGCATAGGGGGCGATGGCCTGCAGTTGATGATAGAGATCCTGCACCGTATTGGGTGCATGTTCACCATCAATAAGCAGCCAGTCGTAACCCGAGGTCGCGGCAATTTCCGCCATGTAAGACGTGGTTGAACTCAGCCACAATCCGATTTGCACTTCTTCTTTCTTCAATCCTTCCTTAAAAGGATTGGCTAGCAATGCGTTCATAATGATCCTTACTGCGTGGATAAACTTATTGATGCGCGGCATCCGGCTGCGACCGGGTGCGGTTCACGCTCAGGGTAAAAATAATGAATGAGCCGATGATGGCAATGCCGGCCAGCGTCAGCAGACCGGCTGCATCGCTGGCAAACAGGGTTTCGGCTTTCACGCGCAGAATGGGCGCAATAAATCCGCCCACCGCGCCGAACAGGTTTACGAAACCGATGCCCGCCGCCAGCGCCGTGCCGGAAAGTAACTGCGTTGGCATGGTCCAGAACACAGGCTGTACGGCAATAAAACCAACTGCCGCGACGCAAAGCGCCAGAATCGCCAGCACCGGAGAGGCAAGGCCAGAAAGACCGATGCCAATTCCTGCCGCCAGCAACGTCAGGGCTGCTACGTTACGGCGATCGCCAGTGCGGTCGGAATAACGTGGGATTAGCCAGGTGCCAAAGAGCGCAGCGACCCATGGAATGGCGGTGACAACCGACGCAGTGAATCCCACTTTGGTGCCCAGCAGCGCGGCAACCTGAGTCGGCAGAAAGAAAATAAGGCCATAAACCGCGACCTGAATCGTCATATAAATGATCGCCAGTTGCCAGACGCGCCCGTTGCGCAGGGCATCGGTGAGTTTCGACGTCGACTTTTTCTCTTCTTCGTTCGCCAGCTGGCTTATGAGCGCGGCCTTCTCTTCTGCATTCAGGAACCGCGCCTGCTGTGGCGAGTCATCCAGCCAGAAGAAGGTAAATACGCCTGCCCCAACCGCCAGTAAGCCTTCAATAACGAACATCCAGAACCATCCCGGATGTCCCATAAAACCGTGCATCTCCAGCAGCGCCCCGGACAGCGGCGAGCCCAGTGTCAGCGCCAGGGGAGCGCCCATGTAAAATAACCCCATGATGCTGGCGCGGGTGCGCTGCGGGAACCACTGAGAGGTCAGGTAGATCATACCGGGAAAGAAACCGGCTTCTGCCGCCCCCAGCAGCGTGCGAACAATCAGGAATTTCGCCTCTGTATCTGCCCACGCCATCGCGGCGGAGAGAAATCCCCATAACAGCGTCGTGGTGCCGATCCAGGTTCTCGCCCCCAGTTTGCGCATCAGCAGGTTGGCAGGCACGCCAAGAAAGGCGTAAACCACAAAGAATATCCCGGCACCCAGCGCATAGGCTTCATTGCTCAGTCCGGTATCGATCTGATAGGTCTCTTTGGCGAAGCCGATATTAGAACGGTCAAGAAACGCCAGCACGTACAGTGTCAGCATGAACGGGATTAAGCGGGCACGGTTTTTCTTCACCACGCCGTCAAGTAAAGTGGTACTCATAGCAGACTCCTCAATAAAATGAGGGCGTTGCACGCAAAGCGCAACGCACGGGTGATTAGTGGCTATAAGGGCGTTGGAGGTTACAGTCGCGGTTAAGCTCGACGCCAAATCCCGGTTTATCCAGTACGGATTTATGAATGCGCCCTTTCACCGGCACGGGCTCATCCAACAGGATCGGGTCAAACTGTGGGCGCATTGATGAACAGTCAGGACTGGTCATCAGGAACTCACTAAACGGCGTGTTGGTGAAGGTAATAACGGCATGATGCGAATAAACAGAGGATCCATGCGGCACCACCAGCTGCCCGCGCGATTTCGCGATGGCCGCAATTTCTGTCAGCGTGGTTAGCCCACCGCACCAGCCCACATCCGGTTGCATAATATCGATGCCTTTTTCCGACAGGGTGCGGAAAGACTGCAGCGTACCGTGATGCTCACCGCTGGTGACCATCATTCCCGACGGGGCATGACGTTTCAGTTCGCGATAGCCTTCGTACTGTTGTGGCGGCAGGCACTCTTCGATCCATTTGAGATTGTAAGGCGCACAGGCATGGGCCAGTTTAGTCGCGTAGTTCACGTCCTGACTCATCCAGCAGTCGAGCATCAGCCAGAAATCCGGGCCGCATTTCTCCCGCATGTCTGCGACCATGGCAGCATCTTTGCGGATCCCGGCATCTCCGTCGTGCGGGCCCCAGTGAGTCGGCATCTTGCCGCCAATAAAGCCCATCTCTTTCGCCAGATCGGGACGCGCACCGGTAGCATAAAACTGGATCTCATCTCGTACCGCGCCACCCAGTAATTTGTAAACCGGCAAACCGACCACCTTACCGAACAGATCCCACAGCGCCAGATCCACACAGGAAATGGTGTTCATAACCAGCCCACCCGAACCGGAGTAGTACAGGGTTGCACCCAGCATTTGATCGTGAATGAGCTTAATATCGCTGACGCATTTTCCTTCGATAAAGCGGTTGAGATGCTTTTCAACAATAAAGCAGCCCATTTCTCCCGCCGTGGAGACGGCAAAACCGATCTGGCCGTTATCTGCCTCGACTTCTACTATCAGCGTTCCCAGCACGTTAATGCCGAAAGACTGGCGGGACTGCTCATACTCGCGATATTTGCTCATCGGTGTGGCAATGTGATCGTCGATCCAGTGATTTTTACCCTGATCGTGGTAGTCACCGCCGCCAGCGCCCTTTTGCGCTGTGGCTCCACCGATAAACCAGGCACGAACATGTTTAATTTTAGGTAGGGTCATAACATTCTCCATTTATGATTAAGATGCGATTGAATCGAATGGACTTTTCCAACCCAGAAGACGTGATATCTCCTTCGCACAGGCAATGGCTTTCCCGGCCAGGTAGTCACGGTTCTCATCGTTGATTTGCAGGCGGGTACCCACCACCGAGATAGCGGCGGCGGGTTCCTTGCTGGCATTAAAAACAGGTGCAGCGATGCAGCGTACATCCGGGTAATCTTCCCCGTTGTCGAAGCTCCATCCACGCTGGCGGATGCGTTCCAGCTCATCGCTTAACTGCAGAGGATCGGTAATGGTCGTTGGCGTCGCTTTTTCCCATACCAGTTGCGCAATAATGGCTTTTCTTACCGGTGCAGGTTGCCAGGCCAGCAGGCATTTGCCTATGCCAGAACGATAAAGCGAGAGTCTTTTGCCTTCGTGTGAGCGGACACTGATCGTGGACGAGGACTCCACTTTGAGGATGTAGTAAGCGCTTTCGTGATCGATAATGCCCAGATGACACAGTAACCCGGTCTCATCCATCAACTGCGTCAGACGCGGGCGCGCCAGTTCGCGTAAATCCATTTTGCTGAGCGCGTGTTCAGAAAGCTCGACCAGTTTCGTCCACAGGCAAAAATTATCCTGATGATCGACGCTAATAAAGCGCTGCCGCTTTAACTCATTCAACAGCAGATACGCGGTGCTTTTTGGGATCCCCAGCGTTTCGATGATCGTCGCCGCGCTGCATGGCCCTTTTCGCGCAATCAAATTAAGAATATCAATCGCCCTGGTGAGCGCCGGGACTTTGCTTGATTCCAACATAATGGACTCCAGTCTGAGCTAGTGGAATCAGTGTGAATGCCAGGCTGGGCGAAATGTTTGAAGTGCGTCATAGCTCGCCTCTCTTCCAACTGAGTGGAAAATTAATGCGAAAAAACGTGAATTTGCGCACAGACTTTTTCCGAGGCGGTGCAACAGGTTGGACAAGAGTGAGGGATATTTGCCAGGCGGCCAGTATTTAGAAGCCACCCAGGGCAATGGGAAGCCTGAAAAGAGCACCAGCGATTCCCGTGGAATCAGAAAAGACGCCAGCGTCTTTACTCTGTGTTGAAGCTGATTTTTCGTCGTCAGGACAAACAACGGCTGTCGATGTCGCCTATTGGCACTGGGTACGTCGGAAGGATGGCACTGGAGGCGGTTTAGGCAAGATCAACAGAATAGCGGGTAATGAATAAGAGGGCGTAGATGGTCGGGTATTAACCCTTCATTTCGCCATTATCTGAATTTAGATCTACGACGAAAACTGATGGATTTCGTTGAGATTTGCGCGGAATTTCTGCGTACGCTTTCGCAGTTTGCTTTTTTCACTCTCGCTGCATTTTTGCCCACCTGATTAAATGTTCCGGTCATTTAGCGCGATACGGATGTGGGGCAACACATCCGCATCGCTGATCACAATCACTATTTACGAGGAATAGTCATCATGACTGCTTTCGATTGTATTTCAGGCCACACTGAACCTAAAGCATCAAACTATACCCAGCGCTATGCGACCGTGGGTTATGTGACCCGCACTCCAAATTATCGCCGCGTTCCAGCGATTAACCTGAAGGGCTGCTGGTTAAAAGAAGCGGGTTTTCCGATTGGTGTGCAACTGGATGTGAAGGTCACATGGTGCCAGATTATTATCAGCTTCAAACCCAAGGACGTCATAAACGGGACGCGGGTGAGAACGATTGAGGAACTGGCGTCACTGCCTGTGCATATGAGAAAACGGGTGATGAAGGCGATTGGCTTGACTGACTGGTAAGGGTTGATGGGGCTTGCTACTGCGGAGGCGGGGGCAAGCTGGGTCTTTAACGTTAAGAGTAAATGCAGAGTTACTATGACCGACGCCGATATAGCGAAAATGGGTAGTGCCCGCGTAAAACGACTTGCGGATGAAGATGGTAGGGCCTGTGCCGTTGAAAAAGCGCCGGTAAGCGAGGTGGAATATGCTTTCTATCACAATGCCGCTCCCCTTCTGGCCAGGCATGGCATTCTGACGCCCGTTGTGAAATCAGCCTGCTACGAACAACGAAAGCTCATACTCGAATATATTCCTGAACCCATCCAACAAGACGCTGTTACAGGTGATCCATTCCTTTCCGTTCTTGCACGATTACATTCTGTACCGCCTGATCCTTCATGGACGTTCAGCATGCATCAGTGGGATGAGGCAGCACTTGAAGGCTGCCTCGCTCTGCTTCGCCTGCCTGCTCAGGCGGAACGGCAGTTTCGGGCAATGCAGAAGCACAGCAATGTTCTTTTTGAACCGCATTACGTGATCTCCGGTGATACCAATGCAGGTAACTGGGGAAAGAGAGAGAATGGCGAACTGGTGCTGTTCGACTGGGAACGCTTTGGCCTGGGTAACCCAGCGATAGATTTAGCGCCTTTGGTCAAAGGGATGGGCGGAGAAGAAGACTTTCGAGTGTTATCAAGACGCTATTGTCAGTTGAATAGCAGGTTTAATGCGGATGTGCTGGCAAAAGAGATAGCCCTTGCTAAAGCGTGGATTGTGAATGAGGTGGTGCTGATATTGAGTGAGCGGGGAAAGCCGGAACTGGCGCAGTATTTGGGATGGTACAGGGAGGTGCTGCCTGAGTGGTTGGCATCATTGAGATTGAAAAGTTAGTCATTTGTTTAGTATGCTGGAGGACAAATAGTTGGCATTGTATATGTTGGCTGAGGTCACTAAGGATTTTGCATTAATTCTATTCCATCCGTGAGAGATTCAACGTATAACATATTGAATCAGCGATAAGGACATGAACATAAAATGGCTTTCGTATTCTTTCCTGAATTCGTTGCCTTCCTCGTAAATAAAGAAGAAAAGGAGGTAGTGATGAAAAGTGATGCTATACCAATTCGTAATAACTCGACTGCAATCGCAGTTGCCCGGTGATATCGTACGATAAACCATCGAAGAAATGAGGCAAATATTCCAAAGAGTGACTATAATCTAGTGAAGAGACTTTACCGCTTAACTTTCTTTATATTTTTTATTTTTAAAAATAAATTAAATTATTATCGGAACCAAAAACCATTGCTTCATTTCAAAAAAATTATTACATATAATCTTATTGGAAAATAGCGCATCCACATAAACCATAATGAACAACTAAGGAAGGCAAGATGGACGGACGTTCAAAAATAAAATTCATCAAGCCATGTCTTTATGAATTTGAGAAACAAAGAATATTAACACCCGAGTACACTACAAAATGCTTTAATAATGGAATTATAGTGCAAATTAATTTAGATAACTGCTCCCTTCAAAGAATGGAAGAATTATCTCCTACATCTACATTGGACGATGTAGAAAGAGTTGGATTATTACCTTTAGTCGATTTACTGCAAAATGGAGAAGTAAGCCTCACGGCTATAGGAGTCAATGAAATGCCCGACCTCTGGGTAAAAAAATCAATCACTGCCTATCATAATTTTTGCAATCTTTTTTGGCCAGGTCATGTTGATGATCCTGACGCTACTTCAAGAAAATACGATCCAACTTCTAAGAAGAGTAAGGTATGCTTTAAAGAACTTTCAGACGATGCCAGAACTACCTTGGGCATGCATTACATTTCAATGTTGCAAATTCAAAATATAAAAATAAATTATGCATCTCACAGTCCAGAAGAGAAACTAGAAATATATATTAACAGCATGATTGGATTTATAAATATCATTAGCGCTTACGAACTTGAGATTGCTAAATATGCATTTTGGGAAATTGATTCAAATACTATAAACAGATTACCTTCAAAAATATCAAAAAGGAGGAAGTATATTAAGCAAAATTTTTATAGAAACGGAAGCAGCCTTGATAAGTGTCGCTGGCATGCTTTTGATGCTGCCATGGATTTGCACTGGCTCATTGGTGCTAATTTTTCGGAAGATCTTGAAGCAAAAATCAGAATAAATAATAAAAACTATAAAATTGATCATTGGGTAGGAACCAACGACCATAAATTATATCATATTGCACAAGATATCCATCACATCTATCATGAAAAATCAACATTAAAAGCATTAAGCATGGCTAGGGAAAAAGAGTTATCTGAATTTCAATACTGGAAAAACGTCGACAACATATCGAGCAACATACTTAATTTCAGGAGAAAGTCTTTACCCAATATTTCAGAAGAATATACAGATAAAATCGACTTAGCAGTTAACATAATTGAAAGGGATTTATACAATTATTTTTTAAAAAATGAAAAAAATTAGTTTCTTTAATATGAATAACATCGATGTTAAACTTAAAAAAAATCCATAAAAAATATAACCATCTTAAAAAATCAACAATAAACCCGCATGCGGTTACAAAGCCCAATAGTCAATTTAAGTTCTAGCTTGATTAAAAAACTACCATGATGAGTTTAAAAAATTAATCTAGTAAGTCTTTTGCATGCGCTAGTAACTGGTTCGACACGTTGACCTGTTCCCCAGTTGATAGATACACCGCAATGTTAGTAATGTCTTCATATTGACCCGCTCCCCGTATGTGATCCATTCATAATCAGGAATAGCCGGCTTCAGTCTGGCTGCATATTCTGGCAACCGGCAGACTTTTCAGCAAATTAGGACGGGGTCATCCAGCCCAGCGCAGAATGAGGGCGTCTCTGGTTATAGTGTATGCGCCAGGCTTCGATTTTGCACCGTGCATCCTCCAGCGACATGAACCAGTTCTCGTTCAGACACTCCTGTCGCAGCCTGCCGTTGAACGACTCCACTGTGGCATTATCCGTTGGCGTTCCTGGTCGTGAGAAGTCTATGCGGATCCCTCTTTCGTACACCCATTTGTCCAGCATTTTCCCTGCAAATACAGAGCCGTTATCGGTTTTCAGCAATTGTGGTAAGGGACGTCTGAGCGCAATGGCGTTCAGCATCTCTGCGACCTCCGTTGAGCGCAGATTCTGACCCACGCAAATCCCCAGACATTCGCGCGTGTAGAGATCAATGACCGTCAGCAGACGTAACCGACGCCCGTTAAATAAGGCGTCAGAGACAAAGTCCATGCCCCGGATATGATTCGGATACAATCCTTGAGGCTGGGGTTGTCGGGGCTGTGCCGATTTGTTACGACGTGGACGTTTGAGACGCAGGGACCGCCCCTGCTCGCTGTAGAGTCGACAGATGCGTTTATGGTTATCCCGCCAGCCTTCACGCCTGAGCATGACGTGAACTCTGCGGTAGCCATAGTGGACCCGGGTTTCGCTGATCTCCCTGATGCGCAGGCGTAGCAGACTTTCGTCTGCCGTCACAGAACGATACCTAAACGAGCTGCGGCTGACCCGCAGGGCAAAGCATATTTGCCTTTCGCTGGCTCCATAGCGAGCCTGCAGATCCCGGCCCCATTCGCGCAGTCGTGCCAGCGTCAGTTCTTTTTTGCCAGCACATCCTACAGCATGGCCTTGTCGAGGCTCAGATCGGCAACCAGCTTCTTCAGCCTGAGATTCTCTTCCTCAGGCTGTCGTATGTGCTTCAGTTCAGATGGGGAAATCCCGCCATATTTCTTGCGCCACGTACAGAATGTGGCATCGGAGATACCCAGCTTGCGACAGACCTCCGGTGCTGATGTACCCAGTTCAGCCTGCCTGAGGGCAAAAACAATCTGTTCTTCAGTGAATCGTGACTTTTTTTATCGGCCCAACCTCCGCTCGGGGGGAGCATTAATCATGCCGGAATTCTGTTTCTGAATGGAGCAGGATTTTGGGTCAGGGTCAACAAAAAGATAACGGTGTCCTTGTACCGACATGCACTGTTTGAAGCCCGGCAATTTTTGGGATTGTACCGCAATCTCGTCTAGGATAAGTCAGAGGTGAAAGCCAGCTTTAAAGCGAATGTCTCGTTCACCAGCTTATTCAGGGGTGTCAGCGGCTTTAGCGATGTATTTTTCTTTATTAAGCTGGTGGGGGAGCTGTTTTAGCATTAAGAGTAAGCATAAACTGTTTGGCGACATGCTCTGTTTGAGGTACTCAGTCTGACATCCATCAGTTGATATTTCGGGATGAGATTTTTGGTTGCAAGGTAGGATTGATAAAGTAAGAAAGACGCCTAGGGAAACCAGGCACAGTAAAACACTTCTCTTTGCCCCTAGTCAGCTGATTAGATATTTCCTTTACGGATTAGTTGACGACGATCGATCAATCTCCCCCTCATTGTAATAACGGTTCGGCCAAATGTAACTTGGCTCGATGCTCAACGCATCAGCGATCAGGCATTCACCTTTTGACCATGGCTTGGTCAGTGCATTCGCCAGCGTAGATGAGCTTAATCCACTCTGACGGGAAAGCGCAGCCAGAGAGGAGCCGTGCTTGCGTAACAGTGCAATGATATCAGCGGGATGCGGATCAGTACGTTTCATCATATTCACTCCTTTGATGTAGAATAGCAGTATATACTTCCACCACAATTACTAAGTAATACTTAGTACAATTTCAACTATCAGATACCAAAATCGTGATTCTGTTTCCAGACTTTCAGGATCATCATGCTGCCGCATCGCCTTAAAGAAGCACGCTTCAAAGCAGGTCTTTCCCAGCAGAAACTCGGCATTCTTGCAGGTATCGACGAAGCCACAGCGAGCGCACGAATGAACCAATACGAAAGAGGCATCCATACTCCAGATTTCGCTTTGGCGTGCAAGTTAGCTGAAGTGCTGAACGTTCCGGCTTGTTACTTTTACACGGTTGAGGATGATTTGGCGGAGGTGGTGATGGGGTGGTTTAAAAGTTAGCAGAATTGCCAAAATAGAGATTCACAATATTTATACCAAAGCAGAGATGGCGTGGAATAACAAAAATGCAAATCACACTACCGAAAAATATTTTATACAATAGAGAGCAAAATATATCATTTGAAAAAGTAACTGCTCTCATTGGTGAAAATGGAGCTGGCAAGTCTTCAGTATTACAGTCAGTATTTATAAACTGTCTGAACAATAAATATCTTCCAGAGACAAAAGTTGTTTGTTTTTCTTCTGGGCAAAATGAAAAATACTCAAAGTACTTTTCAGATTATCTTGCACATGAAAGACAGGCAAACAGGGGGCTTAACTTGGATTGCTGTTATTATGATAAGTCATGGTCAAAACTGCTAATCTTTATATCCACAATATGTAAATCAGATGGCCTAGTTAGAGACTTCTTGTATAACAAAGGTTACATTGATATGTCAGAAGACAAAAATGATGACATATCAAGCAATCTGGTATTAACAATTCGTGTAACCTCTGCATATGTTAATAGAGTCAAAATGGCATTGGAGCAAGAAGAAAATGGAGCTGATGATACCCTGAGGTTTTCTGCATATCATAGAACTCTAGAAAGTTTTATTAACAACATAGTAAATAATAATTATGATTTTGAGTCTCCACTTGATTCTCAAGAAATACTCTTAAGCCATACAAATTTTTTCAATCCATCTTTTGAAGCAGCTGAAGACTCTTTTTTCGACCCAATAATCACATTCTTCACTCAAGCTGCTGATAACGATTACTTTATAATTAAACCATCACTATTTCTAAATTTTAATAACGCTATTGAACTAGATGATATTAGCGATGGAGAATACCAAGTTCTTTTTTTGTATTCACTAATTGATCTTTTTGATAGCGACAATACTTTGTTTTTATTCGATGAAATTGATTCTCACCTGCACTATAAAAACATAGAGCTTTTATGGCATCGGTTACATAACATTCGTGGTAATGTAATAACAACAACCCACCTGTTAGACTCCATAACTGCGAACGAGAACAATATAAAAAACTTAAAAATAGTAGATAAAGGTCAAATAAAAGAAAACGATAAAATTAAGTCAATCATTGAGCGACTATCAATTTTAGCAAGAATTAAAGATGTTCAGTTTGAAGTTTGTTGCAAATTAGAAAATATTGTTTTAATGGACGACTTCAATGACTGGACAATATTCTCGGCATTAGCTAAACGAAAGGGCCTTGATGTTACTAAGCTAGATAATTATCATGCTATTAAACAGTCTTCAGGTTATGGGAATATTAATGAAAAATTTGCCCAATCAAAATTAGAATGGATCGATTCCCTTTTAAGAATAAATGCAGATATAAAGGTAAAAAGAATTTTTATGGTATGTGATATGGACGAGGCTCCAATACATCATCTACCAGATGGAGTCCAAATTAGAGTTGGAGAATATTCCCAGCATCTAAAGCATCTTGAAAATAAGAATAACATCAAAATATATCTGCTTGCGTGGAAAAGAAGAGAAATTAAAAACTATCTATTATCCTATACTGCCTTGTCCAATTGTAACCTTATTGATAAAGTCAATAATGGGGATCTTCCGGCAAACTGTTATTTAAAAGAAAACAACCCCGGTGATAACCCCTCAATCAGACGGCTAAATGTCAAGCCATTTATTACTACTATTATCGATTCTGAAGGTATCGGGTTGGATGTAGAAAAACTAAATTCGTATATAGATTTAATACCGCCCGATGAGATTAGCAAAGATATAAAAAATATGTACGATTTTTTGGTGGAGAAGAATAAATGAATGCTTCTATATTCGAGAATTTACTCACTGCCGTAAAGAAAAAAAGCTCCATTAGAAATACTGAGCAAGCTGTTGAGTTAATTTCGTTATTTATCTTATTGCATTATATTAAGCTATCACTTAAGGAAAACAATAAAATTAGTAATTCTACAGATTACACACTACATAATAATTTAAATGAAATAAAATGTTATTATCAAGATCTGTATTATAAGTTCATTAACCTTTCAGATATAGAAAGTATTAATAGTACTTTTCACACAAACATTATTAATAAGATAACATCCTTAATTGATAATGCTAATGACCCTGAAATAATCAATTACATCAGCAATTCCCTTTCTCACATCAATTCTATCGATGATTTTTATCAGCATGCTGACTCGTACCAATCCTTATTGCTTCGAATGGTTAATGAATCAGGTCGGTCTGGTGAATATATCACACCATTAGCTTTGGTGGATATTATGGTCAATATGCTCTCACCGGAAAACGGAAAGTCAATTTATGACCCTGCATGCGGTACCTCCGGGTTACTAATGGCTTCAGCAAAACATATTAAAAATAATAGTCAAAAACATTCTAATTTCAATTATTCCCTTATCGGACATGATATTTCCAGTTTTGCCTGCTTAATTTCAATTGTAAACCTTTTAATTAATAAAGAAACAAACTTTGATATTTTACTTAAGGATAGCATCACGAATCAGGATACAAGGAAAAAATATGATTATATACTAGCAAATCCACCATTTGGTAATAAAATATATGCAGAACACTTACCAAGCAATTTATATTACCAGGGAAATAATTCGGATTATTGCTTCTTAGAACATGCTATACAGTCGCTTAACATTAATGGAAAGGCAGCTATAATATTACCTGAACGTTTTTTATTTGATACAAGCAAAGAGTGTATTCCGCTTAAAGATGCCCTCTTTGACTATTACAATTTAGAATGTATTCTCTCCATACCTTCAGGTGCACTACTTCCTTACACTGGTGTGAAATTATGCATTCTTTTTCTAGAAAAATCAGAATCAACGCACGAAATATATTTATACAACCTTAACCAGGTAGAAAAATACTCTCGTTCAAATCCAATAAAAAAAGAAGATTTTGCAGATTTTTGGGCTTCATTTAAAACAAAAAAAAACACTAAGCACTCGCGAGTTATTAATACAAACAAAAAACAAAGGCCTTATAATTTATTAGAAAATGTTAAATATAATGATCCTCAGCATATTTTCGATGATTCACTAGCCAATGTTGTTGCAGCCATTAGTAATAACACCTTGCTACTTGAAGAACTAAAATTACTGAAAAATAAAATAACATCAATTAAAGCAACTATTAATTCTAGCGGAAACGATTTTACATTTAAAAAAATCAAACTTGGCGAAGTTGTTAAAATCAAGTCTGGCAATCTCTTGCAAAAAAACAAGTTATTAGCCGAAGGGCCTGTTCCTGTTTACGGTGGTAATGGGATCATCGGATATCATAGTGAAGCAATAGAACATGACGAATGCATTGTCATTGGAAAAGTTGGAGCTTTGTGTGGTAATGTACGTTATGTTGAAGGTGAAATATGGGTTACTAATAATGCCCTAATTGTTAAGAATACATCTCCTTATAAAATCCACACAGCTTATATTTCAAAATTACTATCTGTTATGAATTTAAGGAAGCTGGCAATCGGCACAGCTCAGCAATATATTACTACAGATCAAATAAGAAATGTAGAGATAAGTATTCCTTCAATTGAAAACCAAAAAATTATAAATAAACTATTTGATGACTTAAGCCTATCTGTAGAAAGATATAGTGAATTGTTAGATGCAATTAATGGTAGTAAAAATTCACTCAATGAAAATATATACAAAGGGCTGTTAATTAGGTAAAATATATAGACAGAGTGTTAAGTACACTCTGTCTATTATTAAAAATTTTCAGGCCTTTCAAGCAAGCTAAGTATATTCTTTCAGTAATATTCCTCAATGTACCCATACGCTTTCCGGAACAACTCTTTATCTTTCCCTAATCCAAACTGAGCGAGAGTCAACAAAAGCGCCTTTTGAATTTCACGCGGGCCACTGTTGGAATTTTGCCAGCCATCAAAGCGGGTAGCTTTCACGATTTTATCAATTTGCTCAACAACATCACCGATTAACTTAGGGGTAGTTTCTGGGCGTGTTTCGAGGAAAAGCTTGGTCAAAGCCTGTTTATTATCAGCTTCAGTTACTGGACGCTCGCCCGTTTCGCGCTCGGCTTGTACGGTATCTTTCGCAGCATCCAACAGGCCTTTCAACCAGTCGATGGCCTTGATAACACCAGCTTCATAGTCCTGACGCAGTTTTTCCAGACGCTCACCCAATGCCACAAATTTAGGATCATGGCTACCGCGTAAACGCCCCATAAGATCAATCTCCAGGCGTTTTGCGCGTTGTTCCTGTTCTTTAGCCGTTAGGGTAAAAATAGCGTGCTCATCCATGATCAACTCGTCAATATCATCGCGAATACGATTGATATCAGTATGCTCATGGATCATTTTGATGGTTTCAGGACCAAGCGCAGCCCAAACAAGCGCACCTGTCTGCCCCACCGGACGCACCGATTCATAAATTTGCGCCAGCCATTTATAGTCCTGACGATAAGGGGTTAAAAAAGGATCTGGATTAATAGCTGACCATAACTTAGATAACACTCCAAAGCTGGCAGCGAATTCATCACGCTTCTCGTTAGTTGGCAGACATTCTTGCGCGGCCATAATACCTTCAAAACCTTCTATGGAACGATCCACACCAGGGAAAAAGGCCAGACATTTATTTAGTTGTAACGGCAATAGCTCTTTAAATGCCTCGATTCCCTCTACAACCCCTTCAATTTCTTCAGGGTTGTAGGCCAGAGCGGTACGCAGATTTTCGAAAACGCCGAGGTAGTCGATAATTAATCCCATGTCCTTGCGTACATCATCGGTTTCATACAACCGGTTGGTTCGGCACATGGCCTGAAGAAGAGTATGATCGCGTAGAGGCTTATCGAGGTACATGCAGTAGCAAATTGGTGCATCAAAGCCCGTAAGCAGCTTGGCGGTAACGATGATAAACTGTAACGGATGCTCAGGATCTTTATAGCATTCAATCAGATCCTTTTGTACCTGCTCTTCTGCATCAATGTGCTGCCAGCGTTCGAAATCAGCTTGTTTAACAGGTAGCTCCAATTCGTCATGCCATTTGAGCCAGTCCTTGTTGAGCTTATCTTTTTTACCACCCTCTTCAGCTTTAACCGGTGCCTGGTCAACGTTCATAACCACTTCAACCGCATCAAAACCAAGCTTTTCCCCGAGCAGGTAATACATCTGTACGCAGGCTTCGCGATCATATACTACCACCATGCCTTTCATCTTTTTCGGCATAACATGGTTGGTAAAATGCTCAACAATATCATTACTTACTGCAGCCATGCGTCTGGGGGATTTCAGCATGATAGCCAGCTTGCCAGCACGTCTGGATAATGCTGCTTTTTCTTCTTCATCCAGGTTGTTTTCGGTAGCCAGTTGCTCGAACTCTTCATTGATGGCGTCACGATCTACTCGGAGTTCAGCCAACCGAGGTTCGAACTTCACCGGGTTAGTCGCGCCATCCCGGATCGACTGCTTATAGCTATAGCGGCTCATATAGCGACCCGGATCTTCTTCGGCACCGAATAACTTGAATGTATTACGATCAATACCAGAAATCGGTGTGCCAGTCAGGCCATAGAAGTGGGCATTGGGCAACGCCCAGCGCATTTTCTCGCCTAACCCACCTTCCTGGGTACGGTGAGCTTCGTCAACCAACACAATAATGTTGTCACGGTTGTTCAGGCCTTTGGGGTTACTATCGTCAATTTCGATATCTTTAAATTTAAAGATGGTGGTGATTAAAATGCCACGACTATCCTGCTCAATGTATTCGCCCAACTTTTTGCAGCTTTGCACTTTTATCAGATTCTTAACATCGGCTCCACCGAAGGTTTCATTAATTTGGCTGTCCAGATCTCGCCGGTCCACTACGATGAGTACCGTTGGGTTTTTTAACGCATTGTCGGCACGCAGCATTTTAGCGGCGTAAAGCATCAACAAGGATTTACCCGACCCCTGGAAATGCCAAATCAGACCTTTTTTTGGATAACCTCTGCGAACACGTTCAACGATTTGTTTTGCTGCTTCAAATTGCGGGTAACGCGGCAGGATTTTAACGCGTTTAGGCGGAGTATTTTTGCCCGTTTTGACGGTTGAAAATAATGCAAAAGATTCCAATAACTGCAATAAGGTTTGTGGATTTAACAAACTCTCACAGCTGTTGAGTACCGACGCCAAGCCCGGCAGAATCTCATCACGAAGCTCAGTATTATGCCAGGGCCCCCAGTCTTTAACTCGGGCATTAATAGCACCATAGGCAAAGGTTTTACCTTCACTGGCAAAGCACAACAAGTTGGGGACAAAGAAAGATTCAACGTTTTTCCAATAATACTTTTTGCCCCCCATAAAGTCGGCGGCACCGTCTTGCCAGGTCACGCTGGGGCGCGTTGCGGTTTTAACTTCGCCCACTACCAGTGGTATGCCATTCACATAAAGAACAATATCAAAATAGACTTCAGTGGCCGCGATATAGTGAACCTGCTGTGCCACCACGAAGTGGTTGTTCTCTATGTGCTCAAAATCAATCAGATTGATGGTGATATGGTCGCCATTCTTGCCAAAAGGCAAGCTTTTGTCGGCCATCAACCATTCCTGGAAGTTCTCATTGGCCTTTACCAAACCGGTATGGCGAGCCTCTAAAACCACTCCCCGCAGTTTGTAGATGACCTCATCGGCATAGTCAGGCTGTCTGCCGATATCAGGGTTTAACAAACAAAGCGCGTCTTTTAGCCACTCATCAACGAAGATATCCTGCGCTTGTTTGGGCAAGTTTTCGCCATGGCAGTATGTCCACTTGACCTCGCTTAAACCTATTAAACGATCGATAATTCCATTTTCCGTGACGTTTTGTTCGTTAAACATTTACGCACCTATAATATTATTTCTAATGTTATCTCTTTTGCTCTGATTGTTTTCAATTGCATATTGTGACTTCATTAACCAATTTATTAAATTACCAATTTCATCTTGCTTTGCTTTGGTTGGGATATAAACATCTATATCTAACATTTTATCTTGAGATATATTTTTCATAGATCCACTAGTGCCAGTCGCAACTTTACTCAATCGCCCACTGATTCTAAGGTACTGGAGCAGATGCAATAACCAGTATTTGTTTACACCCTCAGCAACCTCGGCTCTCCATATTTTATCTGGCGTAAACATGTTATGAGCTTTCTTTTGGACCAAGCAACTATCCCCAACAAGCTGTAATGTATTTGCTCGAGTAATAAGCAAATCATTCACCTCAGGGCAAATATTCAATTTTTCAATTTCATCATTCATTGTTACTAACTTATTTTCTTCAGGCTTATAAACACCTGAAGATACAGCGCTAACTTTTAGAACACCTTTTTGATCTTTATCTGCCGCACAGGAAAAAGATTTAACACTTTTCCCTGGAGAAAGCTTTTGAATAACATCATTTAGTTTCCCATTTGGCGAAGAATCCGAAGAAAAATAAAATTCCCTGTAAACAACATCCCATAGTTGTTGATAAGAGCCAGAAAGACTCTCGTTAATTCCATCAACCTTATCAAAAAAACTGAAAATATCTATCTTTCGCTTCTGTTCAAAATCAAGTAATAAAGGAACATCTAAATCGGCCAATAACTTGAACTTCGTTCTAGGAGAAAGTGAACCCGATGATGTTTTTATTGCCCAATTCCACATTAATTCACTTTGAATTATGTATGGAAGCAATTTTTCTGAAATGAAATTATGAGTTGACTCCATAACTATAATATCACCAGAACAAACACCATCAAACTCAGCAATTGCAGCCTTCTTAAGATAGGCCCGACGCTTACCAAATAGAATATGACCTTTTTTAAAAACTCGGGTAAAACTTGGGTTATCTTCTTTGATCAACCCCCAGCGTTTTATTTTTAATGACCCAGAATCTAAATGCTCTAAACCAATGTATCGAGAATAGCCATCAGCAATTGGATCTTTAGTATTTAGCTTTACCTCACGGCAAATATCGCCAAATTTCACGTATTTTTTATTAGCCATTTTTGTTCACCTCATAACCTAATTTCATGAGGCTATCAAATAACTTATTGGTCTGTTTCTTTAACTGCATACGACTGACTTTCCATGCCTCAATTGCATACTGAATTTCATGTGCTTCATCATTATTTTGTGCCTGCACATACAATGGAATCGACAAGTTGTAGAGATTCTCTTTTATAGCCTCAATATCTACTAAAGAGGCAATATCGCTTTGCATCTCAGGATTTAAATAAGCTTCACATAATATCGCCAAATCGTTATCAGATAAACGGCTATGGGCACGTTCACGAGTGACATGCTCAACCCCGTTGATAAACAAAACTTTGTTTTTGCGTTCAGCTGGCTTATTGCTGTTAAGCACCACCACGCAAGATTCCATCGGCGAGTTGTAAAACAGATTTGGTCCCAAACCAATCACCGCTTCAATAATGTCCGATTCAATGACTTGTTTACGTATGGATTGCTCTGAATCACGGAACAGTACACCGTGCGGCCAGAGCATGGCAGCGCGACCGGTATCAGGCTTCAGGCTTTTGATAATATGGGTGTAAAACGCATAATCAGCACAACCTTGTGGAGGCACGCCATAGAGATTACGCCCATAAGGATCGGCTGCAAACTTGTCACGATTCCATTTTTTGATGGAGTACGGCGGGTTCGCAAAAATCACATCAAACTGCTTGAGACGATCATTTTCAATAAACTTTGGCTCAGCCAAAGTATCACCACGCAGCACATCAAACTCTTCAATATCGTGCAGAAACATATTCATACGGGCGATAGCGGAAGTCAGCAGGTTCACTTCCTGGCCATAAAGGTGCACAGAGCGCCACTCTTCTCCTCTTGCACGAAGATCCATCACTGCATTTAGCAACATCCCTCCAGTGCCGCACGTTGGATCATAGGCGGTTTCACCCGGTTTTAAGCCCATAATGCGCGTCATTAAATGCACGACAGTTCGGTTGGTGTAGAACTCTGCTGCCGTATGGCCGGAATCATCAGCGAACTTTTTAATCAGGTATTCGTAGGCCTCACCAAGATCATCCTGGGCGACAGATTTAATGCCGAGCGGAATTTTACTGAAATGTTCAATCAGATCAGCCAGCAGATGATCGGGAAGGCGCTCTTTATTGGTCCACTGTGCATCACCGAAGACGCCATGTAAACGCGGGTTATTGGCTTCAATTAGTCGAAGCGCATTCTGGATCGCTTCACCAATGTTTTTACTTGTATTACGGACCTTTTCCCAACTGGCTTCAGCAGGAATGTTGAAACGGTGAAACATCGGCATGGCGGCGTATTCAGCATCACCTTCATGGAGTTCCAGCGCTTCGTTATATTCTTCCAGATAGACATCTGACAGGCGTTTATAAAACAGCAAGGGGAAGACATACTGCTTGTAGTCTGATGCGTCGATTTGGCCACGAAGAAATTCAGCAGCTCCCCAGAGCAGCTCTTCCAGTTTTTTATTACTCATGGTACTCATACCTCGACCCCTTCTTTAATAAGCAGGGCTTCCAGCTCCTCTTCTGCTTTTTCCAGCTCAGCCAGCTTCCGTTGAAAATCTTTGAGCGCCTCTTCCACAGTGATGGTTTCTTCTTCAAGTGGCTTTTGCACATAACGAGCAATATTTAGATTGAAATCATTTTCTTCAATCTCCTTCAGAGGAACCCAGCGCGCTACGCCTTCGATTTCTTTTGCATCCGGCCCCTGCTGAGCCTGGTCATGGTAGATTTGGTATATGTAATCAGCCTGTTTGTTGGACAGCGTATTTTGTGCTCGCCCCTTGGTATAGATTTCTTCAGCATTGATGATCAATACATGATCTTTATGCGTTGCCGGACGTGATTTGCGCAGCACCAAAATACACGCTGGAATACCAGTGCCGTAGAATAGATTGGAAGCGACACCAATAATCGCCACAATGCGATTTTCTTGCAGCAATTTAGTTCGAATAACTCCCTCAGCTCCGCCACGAAATAGCACACCATGAGGTAACACGACAGCCATACGCCCATTGTCGTTAAGTGAAGCAAACATATGCTGCACCCAGGCAAAATCACCGTTTGTTTTAGGCGCCAGGCCATATTGCTTACGGCCATAGGGATCGTTAGACCACAGATCGTATCCCCATTCCTTCAAGCTAAATGGTGGGTTAGCAACAACACAGTCGAAGGTTTCTAAACGATCGCTTTGTAAAAACTTAGGTTCACGCAGCGTATCCCCGCGAACAATATCGAAATCTTCCTGACCGTGCAGGAACAGGTTCATTCGCGCGATGGCTTCGGTGGTCAGGTTTTTTTCCTGACCTTTAATTTTTAGCAAGCGCGGATCACCGCCGTTTTCTTTTACATGGTGAATAGTCTCGAGCAACATACCACCAGTACCACAAGCAGGATCGTAAACGCTTTCACCAGCTTTTGGATCAAGAATATTCACCATCAAGCGAACAATAGTTCTTGGGGTGTAGAACTCACCAGCTTTCTTATTAGCTTTATCAGCAAAACGTTTGATCAGGTACTCGTATGCACGCCCCATGTCATCGTCACGGACACTGGCAACACCGAGATTAACCTTGTTGAAGTGATTAAGTAACGTAGCCAGTAACTCATCAGAAAGGCGTTCTTTGTTAGTCCAGCTGGCATCGCCAAAAATGCCATGCAATTTAGAATTTGCCAGTTCTATACCACGGAAGGAGTCTTTTAAGGCCTGACCGATGTCTTTGGTCTCAGCGAAAACATCGCGCCAGTGGCAATTTTCAGGTATCTGAATACGGTGAAACATCTTCCCTTTGGCAAGCTCTGCATCCCCAACGCTCTCCATCGCATCGGCAAATTCTTCGTCATATACATCACAAATGCGCTTGAAGAACAGGATTGGGAAAATGTACGTTTTGTAATCTGATGCATCGATAGGCCCGGTAATAATATGGGCAGCATGCCAAAGATGGGCTTCAAGATCTTTTAGGTTAATCAATGTCATTAATTTTTCTCTATACGACTCTGCGATTTTTGAATTTTTTGCATTAAATCATATATTTAACATTTGTGAAATCAGCCAAAACGGCTTCATGTGTCGTAAAATTTATATTGAAATCATATAATTACAAAAATTATCATTTCCTTTGTCCATAATCCCATCTAGTAAATGTTACTTCTGAAAATGAGTGATGTGCCAAGGGGCTGCAAGAGCACTTATCTTAACGACATTTATGTGTACAAAAAAGAATTCGTTTATGTATGTAACGATACGAAAAATTGCAATTGCATGTTTTCAATTTGATTAATCAATAATAAGAAAAGATGTTGTCGAAGTAAGATTGCAGACACAAAAAAAGCCGCCCTCAGGCAGCTTCTTAGTCCAACAACTCACTTCACTTGGTGCCGAAGGCCGGACTCGAACCGGCACATCTTTCGATGGTTGATTTTGAATCAACTGCGTCTACCGATTTCGCCACTTCGGCACTGAAGAGGATGCGGAAAACGTTGGGGATTATACCGTTACGTGCCCAGCAAGCAACCCAATTCCGCTGTGATGTGCGCTAAGCGGCGAAAAAACACACGGAACCCGGTAAACCCGCGTTGTCCCGCTGCCAGAATCCTCCCAAACCGCCTTCACCTTACGATCCCGTCGGAACTTTCTCATCCCCACCGCCTCTTAACAGCACGAAGCATAAAACCCAACCGAGGTCGAAATGAAAAAGCGCCATATCGCCTGCGCCCTGGCAGCCCTGCTGCTGGCGGGCAATGCGTCAGCCACAAGCTGGCAGGATCAACTGAGCAGTGCCGCCAACCAGCTGAGCCAGCAAAACAACGGTGCAACA
>Ga0157370_10001221_pt1 | contig 32173 bp, 30 predicted proteins | sample C35metaG_FD_113463 | JGI IMG/M metagenome (GOLD analysis project Ga0157370, IMG submission 113463) | Corn rhizosphere microbial communities from Kellogg Biological Station, Michigan, USA - C3-5 metaG | ecosystem: Host-associated > Plants > Roots > Rhizosphere > Soil | place: USA: Michigan...
AAACTGATTTTATTCTCGCGCAATTTCCCGCAAACGGATCCCGCATGGAATAAAGCTTTCAGCGTATTGTACACGCTGGCCAAATCAAAAAATATTCCGGTTTATTTTGTTACCGCCAGCAGGGAAGAGGCCGATTCCTATCTCGCTGCAAATAATCTCTCGGCGGGGATTCCGGTGTTCACCTGCGATGCCACGGCCATCAAGACTGCAGCGCGCGCCGATCCTACCCTATACCTGCTGAAAAAAGGAACGATCCTGAGCAAGTGGAGCTATGCAGCGATGGAATCCGCCATCCCGGAAATGAACGCTCTTTCTCCCCAGCCCTCCGCTATGCAAACTCCGGCGGAAGATTCTTTGCATACGATAAAATAAACATTAAAAATAAATTAGTTTACCCTTCATAAACAGGACCATGATCCCCTCCATCACGTCAAAAATATTTTATGGCAGCCTGGTGATGGCCGGCGTGGTGGTGATCGTTTTTATTTTGTTCCAGGGTTTCGGCGATCCGGCGAGACTGATCATGGGCCAGCGCGCCGATGCAGGCACCCTCAACAATATCCGCAAAGAACTGTATCTGGATCAGCCGAAATGGAAACAGTTCGTGCTGTATCTGAACGATGTGAGTCCCGTCAGCATCTACAGCCAATCCGAGTTGGCAGAGAAAAAAATCCGCTGCCTCAGCATTGGATCGGAAACCAGGCTTGTTTTAAAATTTCCCTATCTGCGCCGCTCCTATCAAACACGCAAAGAGGTATGGAGCATGCTCATGGATGCCTTGCCGGGCACTATTATCCTGGCTTTTGCCGCCATGTTCATTGCCACCGTATTGGGTATCGGCCTCGGGATCATTGCCGCCGTAAAGAGAGACACCTGGATGGACACAACCGCAATCTTTGGGAGCGTGCTCGGAATTTCTGCACCTTCTTTTTTTATGAGCATTGTGATTGCTTATGTCTTTGGATTTGTATTCAGTGAATATACGGGCCTGCACATGACCGGAAGCCTTTTTGATACCGACCCGTTTGCGGGTAAGCAGTGGCAGCTCAAAAATCTGATACTTCCCGCCATAACCCTGGGAATCCGCCCCCTGGCCATCATTGCGCAGCTGACCCGCGGATCCATGCTGGATATCCTGAATCAGGATTATATACGCACCGCTTACGCCAAGGGTTTATCCAAAAAACAGGTGATCTGGCGGCACGGATTGCGGAATGCCCTCAATCCGGTGATCACGGCCATCACCGGATGGTTCGCCGAACTACTTGCCGGTGCTTTTTTTGTGGAATATATTTTCGGGTGGAAGGGGATTGGTAAGGTAACGGTAGATGCACTGGCCAAACTCGATTTCCCTGTTGTGATGGGTTCGGTATTGATTACGGCTTTCTTTTTTATTTTGGTCAATATTCTGGCGGACTGGCTTTACCGGGTAGTGGATCCCCGGGTTACCTGATCACGACTTCCTTGATCAGCTTTTCACCCAGGGCCTCATTTACCCTTTCGATGATCAGGTCTTTCTTATACAGCAACTCCTGTTTAAGCGGAGCAACCGTGGTATGAATGTACAGGCTGTGTCCATGAATTTCTATCTGATCCGTGTACCGGGCAATGGTCTTTCCCATGATTTTCTCCCAGATCTCTGTTATCTGCAACGCCAGTACATTCCCCTTTAAGCGGCTTTTATTCAGAAACTGTTTTATGGCATCGGCCATGGAGTATTCGGGCATGGGGTAAAGGTATTATATTTTATCGTGGATGGTATATGGTGGATGGTGGATGGTGGATGGAAGACGATGAAAGATCCGGCAACCCGTGTTTCCGTAACACGCAGGATAATTGCTCTGCAGGCTCGTCCATCCACCATCCACCATATACCATCCACGATTCACTCAGGCTCTTTACAACCCAATCATCTCATAATCTCCCGCCAGCTTTTCCAAATGCTCCCTAATCCGCCCGCCGTGGGTGTCCGTAATAAAGAGCTGGCCGTTGCCCGGACGGCAAACCCTTTCCAGCAACTGCTGCATTCTGGATGCGTCGAGTTTTTCGAAAACATCATCCAGCAACAGGATGGGTGCAAAACCCTTCCTGGCCTTGAGCACATCGTATTCCGCCAGCTTCATGGCAAAGAGCAGACTTTTCCGCTGGCCCTGGGAAGCAATATTTTTAAAATGCTGCCCCTTGAGCCGGAATTCAATATCATCCCGGTGAATGCCTGACTGCGTGCGCTGCAAAAGGACATCTCGGTCGCGCGATTTATGCAGGATCTCCGCAAAAGAGGAATACAGGAGATCACTCTGGTAAGAAAGTTCCAGGCCGTCGTCCGACGCCGAAATATACTCGTAGATCGATTTGATGGCGGGTAGCATTTCCCGGAGGAAATCCTTGCGCTTAACGAAGATATAAGTACCGGGCACCAGTAATTGTGCATCATACACATCGAGCAGGACCTTGTCGTTTGTTACCCGGTCGGCTAATGCCCGGAGGAGATTATTCCGTTGCTGAAGCAGGCGGTTGTATTCAATCAGGTTCTGGAGATACTGGCTGTCGAGCTGGCAAAGCAGTGCATCCGCATATCTCCGTCGTTCATCACTTCCTTCCGTGACGATGCGCGCGTCGTCGGGCGTAATGATGACACTTGGAAATTTTCCGATATGGGCAGAGAGGCGCTGGTAAATTTCGTCATTGAGCGAGACTTCCTTTCTGCCTGTTTCCCGGAGAATACAGGTTACTTTCTGATCCTGACCGCCGGAATTAAATTCTCCTTCCAGGCGGAAACCCGACTTGCCCTGATGCACATTCTGGAGATCCGATTTATAAAAATAACTCCGGGTGAAACTCAGATAATAAATGGCGTCCAGGAGATTGGTTTTTCCAACGCCGTTGTTGCCATGAATTCCAATGATTTGCTTATCAAAAGAAAAAGATTCTTTCAGATAATTCTTGTACTGGAAAAGGGATATATGTTTCAGCGACAGCATGGGTAAATCGTAAAGCGATGCAATTTAGGCTTTACTGATGATCCCGATCATATTATCAATGCCGGACGTGATCGCTTCCACGTCATGACTCATGATGGCATCTGCGAGCGCAGCTGCCGCCGTCACGGCATCCAGTACCCGCTGTATTTTTTGAACAGTATCTAAAAAACTTTTCAACTTTTCAGCGGCTTCCTGCATTTTTTTTATTTCCGGCAGGACCCGGTTAAATTCGAGCTGCACGGAATAAGCATAGAGCCTGGCAGCCGTTGCGGCCAGTAGCCCAAGCGCCTTTTCTATCTGCTCCCGTTGCACAGGGCTGAGAACGGCAAACTGCTTCAATTCATAGTCCGTGATATCCGATTGAAACTGTGTCAGACAACGGGCAACGGCGATCAGTTCCCGGGGAGTTAAACTTTTACTCATAGTGTATAAATCAAATCATTTGGTTAACCGGATGATCTCTTCGATGAGTTTATTGATCAGGAGAATGTCCTGGGTTATCTCCGTTTCCGTTGCCCGGAATTCCGGTTTCCCTTCTTTAAATGCCAGCAGATGGTGGTCCTTCCGGATAGTCTCGAGCAGGCGGACCGACTTCCGGATCTTCTGTTGTTCCTCTTCCATCTCCGTAAGGAAATCATGGTAACGGTCATTTACATACGCTTTTTCCACCGGGGAAACAGCCCAGGCATAGAGGCGGGCGTAAACAAAGGATTTATAATTTTCAGCCGCCTGTCCGGCTTCTCCCGACAGCGCGGAGTCAAGGATAAAACTGTAGGCTCCGATTACCGTAGCCAAAGCGCTGTCATTTTCCTGCATGATCTTTTTGAGTTTCCGGGCCCGGTAATATTTCAGTGGTTCGTTCAGCAGGGTATTGAGCAAACCCTTTACTGCGGTAACCTTTTCATCCGAAAAAGAAAGCGCCGGCAGCAGGCGGGGCTGCATATCTGCCAGGGATGAAATCAGGGGGCGGGCATTGTAGGCAAGCAGTTTTTTATCTGAAGCGGACTGAAGCAAATCGAAATAATTTCCGAGGGTCCGGTTGATGACACGCAGCAGGCTGTCGCTTGTTTTGTATTCCGCACAATGATTTACCGGTAAACGGCTTTTGCCGTACAGGGAAGTGTCGGTAAGCCGGCCAAGCGGCCCCTGCTCATATTCCCTGCAAAAAGTTTCGAATCCAAAGCTGCTCCGGTTTATTTCTGCCGTGCCGGAACCGGCCGATCTGGCAAAGCGGTTGATGGATTCTGTGGATTTACAGGATCCGATCAGAAGAAAAATGGCGATAAATCCTTTTTTCATAGAAATTAGTCAGGTTTAAGCAATTGGAAGGTAAAACCGGGCCTGCACGTCCATCTTTGCCTGCAAATTTCCTGTTTACCCCTTATCTTTGCCCCGCCTTTGCCGATCCCCGGCGGGTTAAAACCAAATTTACGCAAGTGGCCACAAAGTTTTCAAAAGAAACCTACTTATACTGGTATGAGCTGATGCAACTGATCCGTCAATTTGAGCTGACGGCCGAAGAAAAATATAAAATGGAGGGAAAGATCCGTGGGTTCTTTCACGCCTATATCGGACAGGAGGCCATTGCCGCCGGATGTATGACCGCCTCCCGCCCGGACGATCCGTTTATCACGGGATACCGGGATCATGGCCTGGCGCTCTCCAAAGGAGTCAGTGCCAATGCCTGTATGGCAGAACTGTACGGAAAATCTACCGGCGCCGCTAAAGGAAAGGGTGGCAGCATGCATTTTTTCGGAGTGGACGTAAAATTTTTCGGCGGTCATGGTATTGTTGCGGCACAAATCGGAACCGGGGCCGGACTGGCTTTCGCTGAACAATACAAGGGAACCGACAATGCGGTCCTCACTTTCTTCGGAGACGGCGCCGCCCGCCAGGGAATGCTGCATGAAGTATTCAATATGGCCATGCTCTGGAAACTACCCGTGGTTTTCATTTGCGAGAACAATAACTATGCAATGGGCACTTCTGTGGAAAGGACATCCAATGTGGTGGATATCTATAAACTGGCCGATTCTTATGAAATGCCGGGTGATTCCATTGACGGCATGAGTGCAGAAGCTGTGCACGAAGGCGTTTCGAGGGCAATTAAAAGAGCCCGGGAAGGAGGGGGACCAACCCTGCTGGAAATTAAAACATATCGCTATAAGGGCCATTCCATTTCTGATCCGGCAAAATACAGAACCAAAGAAGAAGTGGAAGAATATAAACAGCGGGATCCTATTTCGCAGGTGACGAATACCATTCTCACCCGGAAATTCGCTACCAAAGAGGAGCTGGAAGCCATCAATAAACGCGTTGCAGACACCGTTGCAGCTTCCGTGAAATTTGCAGAAGAATCTCCCATTCCGAACGACGACGAAGTGTACAAAGACATTTACATCGATAAAAATTATCCTTTTATTAAAGACTGATTATTAATCCCAATCCCATTTATTTTATAATACCCAGCCATGAGTGAAATCAAACATCCCGAGCACCTTCAACATAAAAAAACCGTAGCGGAAAACTGGATGCTTTACCAGGACCGCTATGGAAAACAAACGATGATTGCCGTAATCGTCCTGTTACTGATTACCGGAGGGTATTTCGGTTACCGGCATTTTGTTCAGGAACCCAAGGAACAACAGGCCCGCGACGCCATGTTCCGCGCAGAAGATTATTTCCGCATGGACTCCATCAGGCTTGCCCTGAACGGAGACAATGTGAATGCCGGATTCAAAAAAATCATTTCCAGGTATCCGGGAACAGAGGCTGCTGATCTCGCTTCTTTTTATGCGGGAAGCTGTTATCTGAAGCTTGGCGATTTTACCAATGCCGTGAAATACCTGAAAGGTTTCAGCACATCTTCCCTGCAGGTTCAGGCAAAAGCCTACGGTTTGCTGGGAGATGCTTATTCCGAATTAAATAAAAAGGAAGACGCCATTGCCTCCTACAAAAAAGCAGGAACTACTTTCGACAAGGACGATATTATCTCGCCGGAATATCTTTTCCGTGCCGGCTATCTCTATGAAAGCATGGGCAGGACCAAAGAAGCCATTGAAATGTATCAGCTGATTAAAGATAAATATCCGGCGTCCCAGAGAGGATTTGATATCGACCGTTACCTGGCCAGACTGGGGGTTGTAAAATAACTTCACATGGCATCCTCCGGAAAATCAAAAACGTCTGCGCCGAAGATTAAAAAAGCTTCCGTCGTTTTGGTAAGAACGGAATGGAATGCCCGGGTGATTGATGAACTGCATGCAGGCTGCACAAAGATTCTTACCGCTGAAAAGGCAACAATCTCAGGCGATATCCTCGTTCCCGGCGCTTTCGAAATTCCTTTCGCCATAAAAAAATACTGGGATGAAACAAAGGGCTCCAAAACCAGGCGCCCCGAAGCCTTTATTGCCCTGGGTTGTGTTATTCGCGGCAATACGCCCCATTTTGAATACGTATGCCGGGCTGTCACCGACGGCATCGTCAGGCTGAATCTCAGCTTGCCGGTACCCGTGATTTTTGGCATCCTGACTGTCGACAATCTGGAACAGGCAATGGAAAGAACCGGTGGCGTGCACGGGCACAAAGGGGAAGAAGCCGCGCAAACTGCATTGAAAATGATTTCTTTTTGCCGGAACATCCGGTGACTTTAACATGCGCGAATTTGAAAGTACAGATTTTCATACCCTGCTTTATCGATCAGCTTTATCCTGAGACAGCATTCAATATGGTTAAAGTGCTGGAAAAGGCAGGATGCACGGTGGTTTACAATACTCAGCAAACCTGCTGCGGACAACCTGCTTTCAATGCCGGATTCCGGGAAGAATCCCGGGAAGTATGTATTAAATTCCTGGAGGACTTTTCGGGCACGGACTTTATTGTTTCTCCCAGCGCTTCCTGCACCGGATTTGTAAGAAATTATTACCCCACCCTGTTCCCGGATTCAGCTTTGCTGAAAGAAGTAAAACAAACCGGGAAACGGATTTATGAATTTTCGGAATTCCTGGTGAATGTGTTAAAAATTGATGACTTCCAGTCTGTATTATGGGGTAAAGCCACCTACCATGATTCCTGTGCAGCCCTGCGGGAATGCAAAATCAGGAAAGAGCCCCGCCGTCTATTGTCGAAGGTTAAGGGACTCGAGCTGATGGAAATGAAAGATGTGGAAACCTGTTGCGGCTTCGGCGGAACTTTTGCCGTAAAGTTTGAATCCATTTCCCTGGCCATGGCCGATCAGAAGGTCCACCATGCCCTCGATACCGGCGCGGATTTTTTGATTTCCACCGATATGTCCTGTCTCATGCACCTGGACGGATATATCCGGCATAAGGAGCTTCCAATCAAAACCATGCATATTGCCGACGTGCTGGCCAGCGGCTGGTAAAAAAGACCATCCCCCATGCCAGAAGGCAGGCAGATGGTCTGACCTTAAAACAACCTGTCGCAAACAAGTAAGCCGGTAATAAGCGACGATACTATTGTATACGTAAAGATTTGAAAAAGGATGTTTCGGTTTCCTGCTATCTTTGAATCCGAATTGGTAATAACCCATTATTTTTTGAATTTATGGCACACTGGCTTATCAAATCCGAACCGGAAACATATTCCTGGGATCAATTGGTAAAAGACAGGCAAACCCGCTGGGATGGCATACGGAATTATGCCGCACGCCTGCACCTCCGGGCCATGAAGAAGGGAGACGAACTCTTTTTTTATCACAGCAATAAGGGAATGGAAATCGTGGGTATCGGAGCCGTGGTCCGCGAAGCCTATCCCGATCCGACCGCTGATGACGGGGACTGGGCAGCCGTGGATGTAAAAGCAGTTAAAAAATTGCAGAAAGCGGTTAGCCTGGAGCAGATCAAAAAAGAAAAAAAACTGGCCAATATGGCCCTGGTGCGGATAGGCCGCTTATCGGTTCAACCGGTGACCGATGAAGAATGGAACCTTATTTTGAAAATGGGGAGCATGTAATGGGTAGTATGCGATTCAAAAAAGTCATTTCGGGATTTATCATTTTACTTTCTACCCTCCCTGCTTTACAGGCACAGCCTTCCAACGAGCTGAAAAATCTGGAGACTTTTGTTAAAGAAACAAAAACAGGTCTTTACGACACATCCCTTCAGTATATCAGTTACCGCATCGGGGATAACATCAATTATCTCTACCCACTATATCAGTTGATTGGCGATGAAAAAAAGTTCAGGGAAAAATTATCCGACGAAGGTTACTATGATCTGCTAAGTCAGAACCTTGCCCGCATCGGAGATTATTCCAGCGCACTGGCTTACGAACATAAAGCCAACGATGAGCCGGTATCCGATGTGGAGAACCGTCAGATCTTCAAAAGCATTCAGGCGCTGAAGAATATAAAAAATGTTGACGCCCGCAGATTCATCAGTTTTGTTGCGCCCAATTACCGGGTCATCATGCTGAATGAGGCCCCTTGCAAACCATTGCACCGCGCGTTTGCCATTTCCCTGCTGAATGAATTACATAAGCGGGGATTTCAATGGCTCGCTATGGAAATGCTGAATCCCGGGCCAACGCGGGAGCTTGATAAACTTACTTATCAAACCGGTCATTATACAACGGAACCAGTTGCGGGCGAGATGGTTCGTATTGCCCTGGATATGGGTTTCAAACTGGTCGCATATGAAGATGCCGATGCCACACAACATACTCCCACGCAAAGGGATTCCGTTCAGGCGGAAAATATTTTCCGGATAATAAAGGCGGACAGCACGGCAAAAATCTTTGTATTTGCCGGATACGGACATATTGCTGAAAAAACCACTTCAGAAAGTTTTATACCGATGGGCATGGCATTTAAAAAAATATCCGGCATTGATCCGTTGACCATCGACCAGACTGATATGACAGAAGGAAGTAATTTCAGTTATGGAAATGCTTTCTACAATGCCTATCTGCAAAAATATCCCATCAGCAATCCGTCCATAGCCCTTTCAGATGATGAGCCCGTGAATGTCACGGGGAGTGAACTGTATGACCTTACGGTCATTCACCCAAAAACAACCTACCGGGATTCGCGGCCAACCTGGCTGGCCCTGGAGAACCGGCGGCAACCTGTTTATGTAAAGGCCTCCGGTAAAAATACTTTTCTGGTGCAGGCTTATTATCAGTTTGAATCCTTCAGCAGCACACCCGGACAGGTTATCCCGGCCGACCAGACCTGGCTCAAATCCCCAAAAGGAAATTATTTATTATTTCTGAAGCGGGGAAAATATATTCTCCTGTTCCGGGACATGCGCTATAAAACCCTGTATACCCGGCATATTGAGGTTAACTAACGGTATCGTCAAACCGAATTCCCTGTGCTTCCAGTTCTTTCAATACCGGCTCATAGATTTCCGGAATAATGGGAATATGCAATCCCTTCAGCTGAATTTTCTTTTCGAGGATGAGTTTTGCCGCAATGCCAAGGGGAAGGCCAACGGTTTTAGCCATGGCCGTGCGTAAATTATTTTCGCCTTTTACCAGCAGGCAGCTTTTCAGCCGATGCCGCCGGTTTCCGAAACTATATTCCAATTCATGTAACATAACGATCAGGTCCCGGTCCCGCTCCCGCATCTTCCATTTCGTTTCAATGAGCTTTTGCAGGATATCGGCGGAAGTCAGCGGACCTGCGGGCAACGGATTGTTATCAAACAGCCCAAGCTCCTCAAACAGGGGTTTATTAAATGCATTCAGGCGGGGGATCAGGGTCTTACTCCAGTCCGCCACAGTCTTCCATGCGGAAGAAACAGGCTGTTGATCGTCGGTCAGTCCGGCCGCGACCAAATCCTTCCAGCCCCGGCAAAAATCAGGATGCCGGAGGGTGGTCCGGATAAAAGTTTCCGCCTCCTCCAGGCCATAAACCGGGATATATGCCAGGGAATCACGGTTAGGGTACCAGGCATAGGTTCCGGCCTTTTCATCCGTAACCAGTCCCGTATGTTCAAACACCTGCCGGTAGCCGATCCGGTGGATCTGACTTTGCTCTTTATATACGGCGCCGGCAGACCCGGCAAGAACCACATTGCGGGGATTCCAGCTTATCTTATAATGCCAGCGGTTGTCGTCACTCTCCGGAGCAACGAGACCGCCGGTATGAGAGCGAAACGAAGTGATTTTTCCGCCCTCCCCGCGGATGCGGTTGATCAGCAGCATGGCGCTCATATGATCAATTCCCGGATCCAGCCCCATTTCACATAAAAAGAGCAATCCCTTGTCCGTAATTTCCGCAAGAAGACTTCGGATATTTTCATCCACATAGGATGCGGTCAGCAGGTTTTTCGACCTGGCCAGGCAGCCGCGCGCGACCAGTATATGCAGGGAAGGGGGAAGCAGGGAGATTACCAGGTCGGCCTTTTCAATCAGCGGATCCTTTTCTGACGGGATTTCAACATTCACCCGAACGGGATGAACAGCCTGCAAACCGGACAGCTTTTGCCGGAGTGATTCTATGTTGTTGTCGGCAATGGTTAAAATCCAGTGATTGGTTTGACAGACATGCGAAAGATAATCGATCAGGCAGCCGGCAGACTTCCCCGCGCCAAAAAGCACAATATTTTTCATACCCAATGATAATTCATTCCGGTCAAAAATAAATCAGCCCGGCTGACTGCCGGGCTGACGCTGAATTACCATCCTTTTACCAATATATTATTCGGCGAATTTAATTTCCCCAAGATCTATCCGCTGACCTTCCGAAACATTTACATTCTTTTCGACCAAACGACCCTGAACCGGGTTTTTTACTGCAAATATCACTTTCCACATTCCGGGTTGCAGCCGCATCCCAAAATGACCGTCGTTACTTACACTTCTTACCGAATCGTCCCCGCGGACGGCTACCACCGAGGGCCTTAAATTAGCGGGATAAACACTTCCCTCGATTGTTCCGCTATGCATTGCCCTTTGTGCATGAATACCGATAATCACAACAATGAGCAGAACAAGCTCCAATAATCCTCTTCTCATCTGATTAAATTAAACTGTTACTAAACCTTCATTGATCTTAAAATGCCAATTAATGCCAAGCAGTGGAGTTACACAGGATGTGAATCGGAATAATTGTATTTTCAACTTTTATGCCAAGGAAAAATTTTTTGTAAAAAAAATGGATTATTGATGAATAATTCATTTTAACCGGGAATAGGCCATTCCGATTTGCTGTGAATTTGCAACGGTCAACCGATAGGCGATCTTTACGCCCCTTGGGCTTTTCGGGGCTTCTGCGGTAACAGTTGCTCCCGGAGCGAGGTTATGAAAACTCAGATTTTCTGTTTTAAAAATTTTTTTGTTGTGCTGAATATAATCGATGGCCACAACCACCAGGTCCATGCTAACACCCGAACGGTTTGTTACGGAAACCGGCGCTTCGGATATTCCCCCCAGCAGACCGGTTTTAAAATTACCGGTCGAAATGAGCAGGTATTCCTCCGGATGAGCAATTACCCGGGCAGCGAGGATATGGAGTTTACTGGCAGCCTCCTGCTGGCTGCGGATGGAATCGGCAACGTGGTTATCTGCAATCATTGCCGGAGATGATGTATGAATCGAATCTTTCTTTTCAGGACTGACGACAATCTGTTTCTTTCTTGATTTGGAAACTGCCCGGATATTTTCTTCCGGAAGACCACCTGATTTTTGTGGCTCCCGGATTTTATTTTCATCGCGGCCGGATAAAAACGCATTCTGTTCCGGGGCTGCCTGCTTATGGGATTCTGTCTGCCTCCCGGACTGGGGAGTATTCCCAACTGTTGAGTAAAAATTTCTACGGTTCGAAAGATAAAAACCTGTCAGCATCCCTGCAACAAAAAAGACGGTCACGCTCCCTGTCAATAACCATTTCCGCTTTGCTTTTTCTTTTGCGGATGGTATTTTTACTAAACCTGGTGCCCTCGGTTCGTCCCAATCCAGATCAATGGGTTCGTGAGCGGGAAGAACCGCCGCGTATCCGGAATGTTTTTTTTCAGCAGCAGGCAGATTAATATAAACCGATTCCCTGCTTTCGCGTTTTGGATTAACAACTGCTTTGTACGCGGCAGGTTTCCCTTCATTCAAAACGGGCTGCAATTCGTTGCGTGCAGGCTTCGCTTCATTGAGTGCAGGTCTCGATTCATTGAATGCAGGTTTTACTTCATTCAATGCAGGTTTCTCTTCATTTAGCGTAGTTTCGGGATTGACCTTTTTATAAAAGCGGTCGTATGGCTGCTCCGGAACAGGAGGAGCAAAAGAAATGAGTTCGGCAATTTCTCCCGGATAGCGCCAGGCTGCACTTTTTCCTTCAACCCAAATGAGGTCGTAAGCTTTCAGGGACATTTTTTTGAGCTCATCAAGTATAAAAGGTCCTGTTTGTTTATTGTTCCGCAACAATAAATAGGTGCTCATATATCCAATCGATAAAAGGTTTGGGGGTACTGATCAAAGATCTCCCCAAATGTATCGAATTTTTTTTGAAGACAGCGCTCTAACCCGGTCATTTCCCGGAGTTTATTAATAATAAAAGGGATGAAAGCGGAGGCCCCTTATCTTGCTCCATTCCAGGGCCGGCGCCGGAAGTTTCGAAAAACGGGTCAGGTAAGCTGCAGTGTTGAAAGCAGGAGACGAGGAAGGAATTCTGAATAAATCGGCGTCCGGTGAGAAATAGAACTGCCGGTATCTCGGAAAAACAGGAATCTTAACCCCCTTTATTGAATCGGGGTTATTATATCCGCCGATCATCCCTTCCGCTCCGTAACCCAGGTTCATGTTCAGCCAGTAAGGGAAATCCGTTCTGGCTGGAAGAAAGGACCCGATATTAAAAGAAAGCCAGTAGGTCTGGCCGTTATAATCTTTTAGCATCCGCGAAACCAGGTTCGAGCCAAGCTCCGACGGATAATACTGTGCAAAGCTGGTGGGATGAAAAGAAAATTTAAGCGAAATGCGCTGCTGGTTCCAGGCTTTTTGCTGAAAGGCAAACAGGGCCGTGCCGAAAATATTGGCCAGCATGTCGCCCTTTGAAAAACCCCATTTGGAAGAGAATCCGTCCAGCACTTCCACGATGGACATATACCCTAAAGCCGTTATGGAACCTATGGCAATGGAAGCATCTTTTTTTACCCCGCACCAACGCATCAGGTCGTATTGAATGGTTCCGATATTATAAGCTGTTGTAGCGTGGCCAGCTTTGTCCACCTGCAGCCATTCCGCGTTATCGTCAAAAAAATGAAAGCGGCTGCGGGGATGTTTGCGGTACCATAAAAAATAGAGTCCGGCAGAAATAGCCACACCACTTGCCACTTCTGTAATAATGACCGTACGCATCCGGTTTGGATTGTAGCGGTCGCCGGGAGGCAAAAATCCGGACTGCGACTGTCCGTTCAAAAATTCCAGCAAAAAAACCAATATGAAACCGAAGCGAAGCAGCCCGTTCCGGATCCTGTATTTGAATAAAATAAATATTTTCAATCAGAAAAGAATTTTAACGGCTACTCAATGGAAGGAGGTTCGTTTCGTGCAAAAATTTATACCTTAGGTTCAAATTTAAAGCAAGTTTTATGGATGCAGCCATTCTGGCCAAAGTGAATAGCTGGTTAACGGACGATTATGATGAGGAAACCAGGGCAACCATTGCCCGGCTGCGGCAGGAAAACCCGGAAGAACTTGCAGATAGCTTTTACCGGAACCTGGAATTCGGAACGGGCGGATTACGGGGCATCATGGGCGTGGGCACAAACCGGATCAACAAATACACGATCGGGATGGCTACGCAGGGCTATTCCAACTACCTGAAAAAATCCTTTCCCAACCAGATGGTCAAAGTTGCCATTGCGCACGACAGTCGCAATAACAGCCGTTTTTTTGCGGAAACGGTAGCCAAGGTTTTTGCCGCCAACGGCATCCGCGTTTTCCTTTTTCAATCCCTGAGGCCGACACCGGAACTCAGCTTCACGATCCGCTTCCTGGGCTGTCAGGGTGGTGTGGTTTGCACCGCTTCCCATAATCCAAAAGAATATAACGGCTATAAGGCTTACTGGAACGACGGCGGCCAGCTGGTTCCGCCGCACGATCAGAACGTAATCACCGAGGTAGAGAAGATCGGTTCGGTGGAGGAAGTCAAATGGACCGGCGGAGAGTCCCATATCAGCATGATTGGAAAAGAGATTGATGAAGCATATATCAGTATGGTCAAGGAGCTTTCCGTGAATCCCGAAATTATCGAGCTGCAGCATAACCTGTGCATCGTGTATACGCCCATTCACGGCACCGGCATCAAGCTGATTCCCGATACCCTGCAGCGGTTTGGTTTCAGTAACGTACATGTGGTGGATGAACAGGCCACCCCGGACGGTAATTTTCCAACGGTGGCCTATCCGAATCCGGAAGAAAAGGAAACCATGAGCCTGGGTCTGAAAAAAGCCCGGGAAATTAATGCCGATATTTTACTGGGAACGGATCCCGATGCAGACCGCGTGGGCATCGGAATTAAAAATGATAAGGGGGAATGGGTGCTCATGAACGGGAATCAGACTGCCGTGCTGGCATTCAATTACCTGATCGAAGCCCGGAAGGAAAAAGGAATTGCGCAGCCCAATGATATGGTGGTGAAAACCATTGTGACCACGGAAATGATTGATGAAATTGCAAAACACAGCCAAATCCGCTGTTACAATGTACTCACGGGATTCAAGTGGATCGCGGAACTGATCCGGGAAAAGGAAAAAACAGAGAACTATGTGATCGGCGGTGAAGAAAGTTACGGCCTGATGATCGGATCCAGATTGCGTGATAAAGACGCCGTCAGTGCAGTCGCCATTCTTTGCGAGATGGCCGCCTATGAAAAGAATAAAGGCAAAACCTTGTATGAAAAATTAATTGACCTCTATATCCGGTTCGGATTTTATAAGGAATCCCTGATCTCCATCACAAAAAAAGGAATGGACGGGCAAAAACAGATTGCAGATATGATGTCGGTTTTCCGCAACAATCCGCCTTCCGCCATCAATGGGTCACCGGTTATCCAACTCCTGGACTACGAAACCGGCAGGGGAACAAATCTGAAAACCGGTGAAACCTGGAAGACGGATCTCCCCGCGAGCAATGTGCTCCAGTTTATACTGGCAGACGGAAGTAAAATATCCGCCAGGCCTTCCGGCACAGAACCCAAAATCAAATTTTATTTCAGTGTGAAGGACCGGTTGAAGGACAGATCTTCATTTCACGGCATGGATGATCTTTTGCAAAAAAGAATTGATGCCATCATTAGTGACATGAAACTTACATAGGGTTTTTAAAATACAGATTGAACATGAAAGTAAGATTATTTTGTTTTGTTGCTTTATTATTTTCCTTATCAGGATATTCCCAGGTTCGTCTTGCTAAAATTTTCGGAGATCATATGGTGATTCAGCGCAGCCAGTCCGTGCCCGTTTGGGGCTGGTCGTCTCCAAATGAAAAAATTACGGTTGCCATTAATGAGCAGGTAAAACAAACCCAGGCGGACAAAAACGGAAAATGGCAGGTTAAACTGGATCCGCAGCCCGCTGGCGGTCCCTATGATTTGAAAGTTGCGGGAAAAGACAGCGTGGTACTGCATGATGTATTGGTGGGAGAAGTGTGGATCTGCTCCGGACAATCCAATATGGAATTTGAACTGAGCCAGGCAATGCATGCGGCAGATGAGATCCGGGACGCCAATTATCCACAGATCCGGCAGATCAAAATCCCGCGCACCGTAAGCTTTACGCCAAAAGAAGATATTCCCTCCGGCGAATGGACGGTCTGTTCACCGGCAACGGCAGCCAATTATACTGCTGTCGGATATTTTTTTGCAAGGGAAATTCAAAAGCGCTTACATGTGCCCGTTGGACTGATCAATTCTTCCTGGGGAGGAACGATGGTAGAAACCTGGACAAGTCGCGGCGCTTTCGAAAAAAGCCCGGAATTTAAGGACATGATCGCGAAACTTCCCAATACCAATATTGAGGATCTGGCTAAGCAGCGCAAACTGGCGATGGATGAAAAGGTAAAAGCGCTGGAAAAGGCCATCACCGACAGCCTGCCGGAAAGTGAATGGAAGAATCCGGAATATAACAGTGATGCCTGGCCGAAAATGAAGGAGCCCGGCCTTTGGGAATCTGCTAATATGGGTCTGGATGAATTGGACGGGATCGTCTGGCTGCGGAAGGAAGTCAGTCTGGCAGCAGCGGAAGCAGGCGGTCCGGTTGTCCTGGACCTGGGAAAAATTGACGACAATGACGATACCTATGTTAACGGGATAAAAGTCGGCTCAACAAAATCTTATGCGGCTGACCGGCAGTATACGGTAGCTCCGGGGGTTTTTAAGGCCGGTAAAAATGTGATTGCCGTTCGCGTGGAAGATACCGGGGGCGGCGGAGGCATTTATGGGGATTCCGCTGCCCTGCAGCTGATTGCGGGCGACCACCTCATTTCTTTATCCGGTGATTGGAGTTTCCGCATCGCCCGGGTGGCGGCCGGTACAAGTAATATCAATCCGAACAGTTATCCAACGCTGCTTTACAATGCCATGATCAGTCCTCTGATCCCTTATGGAATAAGGGGTGCACTCTGGTATCAGGGAGAAGCCAACGCAGACCGGGCTTACGAATACCGCACGGCTTTCCCTTTACTGATCACCGATTGGAGACAGCATTGGAACCAGGGGAATTTTCCTTTTTATTTTGTTCAGCTCGCCAGCTTTAACGCAGCCAACGGCGACCCTGAACACGGCAGCACCTGGGCAGAGCTGAGGGAGGCACAGACCATGACGCTGAGCCTGCCCAACACCGGAATGGCAGTAACGACCGACATTGGCCTGTCCGATAATATCCATCCGACAGATAAACAGGACGTGGGCAAAAGGCTTGCAGCCATCGCGCTCAACAATATCTATGGTAATACCATGCAGTACAGCGGACCGGTTTATGAGTCTATGACAGTAAACGGTCATCAGATCGTTCTAACGTTCACACATACCGGAAGCGGGCTGGCGGCAAAAGATAAGTACGGGTATCTCCGGGGCTTTGCCATCGCCGGCAGCGATCACCGTTTCCATTATGCCAAGGCATCTGTCAGCGGCAACAAAGTGATCGTATCCTCCGATGCCGTGCCTGAACCCCTGGAAGTACGCTACGCCTGGGCCGACGACGCCGGCGATGCCAATCTCTATAACCAGGAAGGATTTCCCGCCGTTCCGTTCCGCACGGATCAATGGAAGGGGTTGACGGATGGGAGGAGGTATGAGATAGGGAAGTAAGTTGATAGTTGATAGTTGATAGTTGATAGACGACCTTGAATGTTTAAAAGCCAAAACTGAATTCGGGATTTGTAATAATTCGTTTGGGTAATTATGGCACCTGGCCTGTATTTTACAGATACACGGGTTGTCTGATATGTCACGATCGTCTATCAACTATCAACTATTAACTATCAACTTTCTCACTGATCTTCCCCGTCTTCTTATTCTTAATAATCACTTTTTTCGCACCGTAGTGCGTCATTTCTTCCTTTACCAGGTAGTGGTCGGCATCGTAATCAACGAGGTGGCTGTCTTTGCCCACGCCCGTGCGGCCCCGCCAGATGTCTAACTGAACCGGTTCCCATAATTTTGTTTTGGCGGATTTGTAGGCGGCGTCCAGGATCGCGTTCACCACATAGCCGTCGTAGAAAGTTTCTTTTGGCGCCGTTCCTTTTTCCATCGAATTGAACATATCGGTAAACATGTGGTTGTATCCGAGATCGTTGAGTTCATCGCCGACCGGAAAGAGCCAGCCCGTATTGGATTCAGCTTTTTCCGCCACGTAATCGGCGCCTTTTCCGGTGGTGAACATTTCGAGACCGGTTCGCAGAAAATTATTGATCCAGATGGTGCCTTCGGTTCCCATGACCTCGTCGCGCAGGTCCAGGCCGCCGCGGAAGGTCCAGCTTACTTCAAACTGCCCGATGGCTCCGTTTTCGTATTTTACCAGCCCGATGGCATGGTCTTCTGCTTCGATTGGCTTTACCTGCGTATCCGCCCAGCACATCACTTCCACCGGTTTAATGTCTTTGCCGATAAAACTTCTTCCGATCTCCACGCAATGGCAGCCGAGATCGAGGATGCATCCACCGCCTGCCTGTTCCAGATCCCAGAACCAGTCGCTGTGGGGGCCGGGATGTGTTTCCCGGCTCTTGGACCAGAGTATCCTGCCCAGTGCACCATTCTTCACACTCTCATAAGCCTTTAAAAATTTTGGCGTATACACCAGATCTTCCAGATAACCGTTGAATATACCCGCTTTCTCGACTGCTTCCAGCATGCGTTTGGCTTCCGCGGCATTACGACCCAGGGGTTTGGTGGTGATCACCGCTTTTTTGTGTTTGCAGCAAAGGAGCACGGCGGCTTCGTGCAGGTTATTGGGGAGGGAGATGCAAACCACATCCACATCGGCATGCGCGATCGCTTCTTCCATATTGATCGTCCAGTGGGAACATCCATAATCTGAAGCAAATTTCTTTGCACTTTCTTCGCGACGGGAATATACGCTTACGATTTTGTCACGGCTGCGTTGTCCCTGCAATGAATCGGCATAAAATCTTCCGATAAATCCTGAACCTAACATAGCAATTCTCGTCATGACTTTTTATTTAAATGATGATTAATTGAATCCGGCAGTCAGGCGCTGATGCGCACGGTTTCTTTTTTCTCCCGGAAAAATAAAATAAAATAGATCAGCACCCCCAGGGCAATATAGGCGGGAACAAACCAGACCTTCATCCAGTTATGTCCTTCACCCGACTTATAATTATCCACCACGAATCCGGAGAACCAGGTTCCGATAAACATGCCCACGCCATACGTGGCAAAGGTAAAAAGTCCCTGGGCTGCATTCTTTATTCCCGGCCCGGCTTTTTTCTCCGTGTACATATAGCCGGTAACAAAAAAGAAATCATAACAAACGCCGTGCAGCAGGATACCGGCATACAGCATCCAGAGATTGCTGCTCAGGTCCCCATAAGCAAAACAAATATAGCGGAGAATCCAGGCTGTCATGCCCATGAGCAACATGTTTTTCACCCCAATCCGGTTAAACAGAAAAGGGATGGCAAGGATAAACAAACCTTCGGAAACCTGACCGAGAATCATTTTGGAAGCAGCATTATGCATGCCGATTTCATTCAAAAAAGCATTGGCGAAGCCGTAGTAAAAAGACAGCGGAATGCATACCAGGATGGCCGCAATAATAAAGATGAGATAGGCCTTATTTTTTGCCAGACCAAATGCATCGGATCCCAGCGCTTTGGCGGCTGAAACATCGGCAGCCCTGCCCTTGGGAGGCGTATTGGGGAGAATAAAACTGATCAGCCCAATGGCTACTGAAGCGCCGGCCGCCAGATAAAAGGTATTGATCGTTTTTTCCCATTGCAGGTTACCGATCAGCAGTCCGGCTACGATCCAGCCCAGGGTTCCGAAAACACGGATCCATGGAAACTGCCTGCCGGGATCGCTCATCTGGTAAAAAGCAATGCTGTTGGAAAGCGCAATCGTGGGCATGTATAAAAGCGAATAAAACAGAATGATCCAGTAAAAGGGAGTATTCACCGTAACCGTTGTGGCCAGAAAAAGCAGTACTGCCCCAACCAGGTGCAAAATCCCCATGATCCGTTGCGCAGCAAAAAACCGGTCTGCGATCAGCCCGATAAAAAAAGGAGAGATCATGGTAGCAATGGCGAGGGCGCTGTAGGCGGCGCCGATCTGTACGCCAGTGGATTGCAGGTTAGTACCCATATAGGTACTCATGGTCACATACCAGGCGCCCCAGACAAAATATTCCAGGAACATCATCAGGCAAAGCAGGAAGGCAGTGATTGGTTTCATTAAAATCAGTTTAACAGGAAAATATTCTCCCGGCGAAAAGTTACAAATGAAAAAGATTCTTTGTCAAAATTTCTTCAATTATCTTGCAGTGTATGCGCGTGTTAACGGATACTTACCGGCACAAGGGCCTGAGGAAACAACTGGTAGCCATAATCAGGAGCAAGGGCATCACCGATGAGCGGGTACTGACTGCCATTCTGGAAATCCCCCGTCATTTTTTTATGGATTCGGCCTTCGACAAGATTGCTTATGAAGACCGCGCTTTTCCGATCGGAGAAGGGCAGACGATTTCGCAACCCTATACCGTGGCGTACCAGACCCAGCTGCTGGAAGTAAAAACACATGATAAAATACTCGAAGTGGGCACGGGAAGCACCTATCAGGCCTGTGTGCTGGCAGAAATGGGCGCCCAGGTCTACACGATCGAGAGGCAGAAAAATATTTTCGATCAGAACAAATTTTTTAACTACCCGAAGAAATATCCGTCCATCCGGTATTTCTACGGAGACGGTTATGAGGGCCTTCCTACTTTTGCTCCTTTCGATAAGATCATTGTCACCGCCGCCGCCCCGGAATTGCCGCAAAAATTACTGGAACAACTGAAACCGGGCGGAAAAATGGTCATCCCTGTCGGCGACGGCAAAGTGCAGCAAATGATACGCATCAGCAAATATCCCGATGGTTCCATGCTGGAAGAATCTTTCGATGATTTTTCTTTTGTACCGATGCTGCAGGGAAAAAATAATTAATGCTTTTCATGACGCCCGAACGACAGCAACGACTGACCCAGGTTTTGGATAAAAGGCAGAACGACCTCACCGTTGTGCTGGAGAATGTATTTGATCCGCATAATATTTCCGCGGTGATGCGTACGGCAGACGCTGTCGGTATCCAGGAAATAAGCGTGTTGAATTCCCGGATCGGACCGCATAAAAAATGGGGCGCGAAAAGCAGCAGCAGTGCTGCCAAGTGGCTGACCATAAAACAATACAGCGATCCGGCTGCATGCTTCACCGAGCTGCGCAGAAAATATGACCTCATCTTAACCACCCATCTTTCCACGGAAGCTATTTCTCTGTACGAGATTGATTTCACCAAATCCATTGCCCTGGTTTTTGGCAATGAACACGACGGAGTAAGTGAGGAGATCCGGGAGATGGCCGATGGAAATTTCATCATCCCGCAGGTTGGCATCATCCGGTCACTGAATATTTCGGTTGCCTGCGCCATTACACTGTATGAAGCTTTCCGGCAGAAAAATGCTGCCGGCCATTATGACCGCGTGAAACTGGGGCCTGAGGAGTATGGGAGGATTATGGGGGAATGGAAAGAAGGTTGATGGTTAATGGTTGATGGTTGATGGACGAGCCCGAAAGATCAGGCAACGCTTGTTTCTGTAGTATAACTTTTAAGCAGCTTGCCTTACAGAGTCATCCATCCACCATCTACTATCCACTATCCACCATCCACCCTCTTCTTCAGCGAATGAATACTCACATTCAACTCATACCCGATGAGCAGGATCATGGAATTGATATAAATAAGGATCATGAGGATCAGGATCGTTCCAATGGATCCGTAGACCTTGTTATAAGTTCCGAATTTATTTACCCAGAAGGAAAAGGCGAAGGTGGTAATAATCATCAGTGCGGTAGCCAGCAGGGTTCCCGGGGAATAAAGCCGCCATTTCTCTTTCACGGCAGGTGCATGTTTATAAATATAGGCGATCGCAAAATAAAACAGGGGAATGATCACTACCCACCGGATCGTTTTAAATACGGCCCGCATCCCCCGGTTCCGGATACCCATCTCCCGGAAAATAAACCGGAGTAATTCGTCCTGCGTGACAAGAATAACAATGCTCCCGATCACAAGCAGGATCACGACAAGGGTAAGCCGGACCGCGATAAGCCGGTTATGTAAAAAGTTTCTTCTGGTATAATGGGTAAGCGATTTATTAAAAGAGCGCATGAGCCCGAGCATGGCATTCGATGCATAAAAGAGTGCGATCAGAAAGCCAAAAGAAAGTAATCCGCCCCTCGGCTTATTGAGAAAATCATTCAGAAAATTACTGACCAGCTGATAGGTATTCTGATTGGGTGTAATTTCCCGCGTAAGCATCAGCAGTTGCCGGGTCAATTTTTTTGAAACGGGCAGATAGGGAATCAGGGTGCAGATGAAGATGGTTGCCGCAGGAATCGCCATCAGGAAACTGAATGCAATGGAACGGGCCCGGTCGTTCAGGCCGACCTTCTTTACCTGGCTATTAAAGAAAACGGTGACGTCATAAAGAGAAACACCTTCAAAACCGGGCAGATAGATCTTCCTGGCCCGGTTCGTAATAAAAACATACAGGGAATTGCTTTTTATGATTCTTTCAATCCTTGTCATGGATTTGCTTTGGACTGCTGGCCGATTCTCATTTGCTCATCCAGCGATTGCTGATAGGACCGGGCGTTCTGCAGATGCTCCTGATAGGTTTCCGCAAAATTTGAATATCCTGAAAAGTCGGGTTTGGCAACAAAGTACAAATATTTGGTATCCGGGGCATTCAAAACAGCATCGAGGCTTTCCATGGATGGGGTGCAGATGGGACCGGGAGGCAAGCCGCTGTTGCGATAGGTATTGTAAGGCGATTCAACGCTGAGGTATTTTGCATATACTCTTTTCAGCTCAAAATCCCGCAGGGCGAATTTAACGGTGGGATCTGCAGCGAGTTTCATTCCGGTTGCCAGGCGGTTCAGGTAAACGCTGGCGATTTTCGGTTTGTCTTCCTTCCTTGTCGTTTCTTCTTCCACGATCGACGCCAGGATATAAGCTGTTACCGGATTGAGTTTATGTTCCTCAGCCTTCCGTTTCCGGGCGGCTGTCCAGAATGTGCGATTTGCAATTTCCATCTTTCTGAAAATCCGCGACGGATTTGTGTTCCAGAAATAAGTATAGGTATCGGGCAGAATGGCTGTCATGACCGTATTACTGTCCAGCGCATAGCGCCGCAGCGTATCGTCGTTGTTCAGGTATCTCAGGAATGAAACGGAATCACATTCCAGCTTTTTGCCGACCAGACCCGCAAGGTCTTCCTTTGTTCTCAGTTTGGTAATTACCAGGTTTACCGGCTCCTGCCTGCCGTTCCGTAACATTTTCAGAAGATGAAAAAGACTCATCCCTGATCTGATCTCATATTTTCCGGCTTTAATTTTGGCCGGATAACCTGAGCGGCGGGCCAGCCAGTCAAAAATAGCAGGGTGCCTGATCACTGCTTTCTGCCGGAGGCCATTCATCAGCGTGTCATAAGTGGCCCCCGTATGGATGTAGAGATCATATTTCGGGCCCTGAAAAGAAGTGCCGGGGCCGAATACTAAATAGGCTGCTTCTGCAGCAACAAGCAGGATGATGACCAACCCAAGAAATAGCTTTTTCACCTGTATTTGGATTTGGCTTCAAAATAAACAAAAAACCCTGTCATTCACAGACGGGGTCTTTAAAAATAATATTGTTCAAAAGCTAATTTTTTGGAAGAGGAGCCGGAATATTGCCCGAAGGAACCGAAGTGGGGGAGGCTTTGAAATCCTTAGCCCGGTTGCCGCCTGCTTTGGGTATAATGACCGTGGAGAAAATACAGAACAGCGCCACCACAATCGCCAGGATCCAGGTGCCCTTTTCCAATACATTATTGGTTTGCTTTACTCCCATGAACTGATTGCTGAAGCCGGCAACATTTCCTGTCAGTCCACCGCCTTTGGGGTTCTGTATCAGAATGATCAGTCCCAGTAAAATACAGGCCAGCAGCAAAAGAATTACAAAAAAGATCATGATAAAGAGGCTTTTAATTGCTCAATTCTGGATGCAAAATAACCGCTTTTAGGGGGATAAATCAAACTTAATTTCTGGTAAAGAGCAATGGCATTTTCGTACATCCCCTGCTTGGCCAGTACCTCCGCCATAGTTTCCGTCAGAATATCCCTTTCCTCAATGGAATTGGCCGCAAAATGCCGGATCCGTTCGGCTTCCCGTTCGTCGGTCTTTTCCGAAAAACCCTGCTTCTGGGGCAGTCTTTTCATCACTTTCAGCCAGTCGGTGAAACTCTTTAGCTGCTTTCCGAAACTATCTGCGGGCTGATCCTCCAGCACAAGTTTGATTCCCTGCGACGCAAAATAGTCGATCATGTGATAAGGCGCAAATACGATGGAATCGGCTTTTTTGGCATCGAAAGGAGGGGGGATAACGGCCTCATCGCCGGGGGCAGACGCCAGGGATGGATTGTAAGCAGGCCGGTCGAAAGATTCTGCATCTGTTTCCCGGGCGAATTCCTGATTGACGGTCGGAACAGCGGCTTCTTCCATCGCGTATTCCTGATTAACCGTAATTACCGGCTGCGGCGCTGAGGTAAATTCTTCATTAACGATTGGCTGAGACTGCCGGGCTTCTGCATATTCTTCGTTTACTGTTGGCTCCTGGTATTCTTCGTTGATGGTGGATGGTTGATGGTCGATGGGGGCGTTTTCCTGCGCAGGCTCCCGGTATTCTTCGTTTATGGTGGATAGTTGATGGTTGATGGGTGAGCTTTCCTGCGCAGGCTCCCGGTATTCCGCTTCCGGCGTTGTTTTTTGCGGTTCGCTCTGATCCCGCAGCGGTTCCGGATTTTCCCGTTCCGTAACACGGTAATCCTGGGGCGGTTCTATGTTTTCCGGTTCGGGTGCTTTATATTCCCGGATGGATTCAGTATTGTCCTGTTCCGTTATACTGTAATCCTGCAGTGGTTCTCTGTTGTCCGGTTCCGCTGATTTATATTCCTGAATGGGCTCAGAATGAAAGTTCTGTTCCGGCTCACTAAATTCCCGAGCGGGTTCGGAATAATCCTGTCCGGGTGCGCTAAATTGCTGAACGGGTTCAGTATACTCCTGTGCCTTTATTGTAAATTCCTGCGCCGGCTCAATATACTCCCGGGCTGGTTCACTATACTCCTGTACCGTTTCTTCTTTGTATTCCTCCGTAGGCTCTTTGTATTCCTCTGAAAGCTCCTGATATTTTTCCGGAGCACCATCCTCCTGCTTTTCCGGTTCACTGTATTCCTGCGCCGGGGTTAGGATTTCCGGCTCCTGCGGTTGAAATGTTTCTGTGAAAGCAACGGGTATGGTTTGGGCTTCAGGGGGCTGCTCATTTTGCGGGCTGAAGGATACCGGACTTTCCGTTTCTTCATAAGGCTCTTGTGTGTACTCAGACCCGGGGTTCAGCTCCTCGTTCAGCAATAACTGGAGCCAGACCGGATTATTAAAATACAGCGCCGTTTTTTTTGTTTCCTCTATATAAGCAGGATCCTGCTCTTCTTTTAATTTTTTGGAAAGCAGGAAATGCGCGGCGTTGAATGAAGGGAATTCCGCAATCACCGAATAGATCTCATCTAAGGAAACCTCCTCCAGTTTTTGCTTTCCGAATATGGTATCTAACAGGGATGGCATTCCGCTTGTCATCTGAAATAATATTACCAGTTAGAAAAAAGACGGTTGAAAATATCATCCGTCATGTTGTCCACAATCTGTGTTGTCAGGGCAGCCTGCGCGTCGTTCAGGCTCTGCGACGCAGAGAAATCAAAGTTCCGGCTGATGTCTGTTTCAAAATCCGGCGTGCCGAGTTTTTGTTCATTCAGGCGGTTCTTCAAAGCGATATGTACGGTTACCGTTAACCGGTTTGTGGCAGCAGCCTGGTTCGACACGCCGGACGTACTCACGGAGTAATCGGATATATAGGCCAGCACGTCGTAGTCTGCATCATCCGACTGCACCTGGGTGAGTTTGGTCTGGTTATTGACTTTCTGTTTTAGTTTATCGGTAAGCTGCGGACTCAGTTGCGGATCCACGATCCTTGCCCTGTTTTCTATGAACCCGATCCGGATGGTTTTTACTTCGGGCGGTATCGAAACATCTTTAAAAGAATAGACTTTGCAGGAACCGGCGGCAAAATAAATCATCAGCAGCAAAATTCCCGTTCGCCGGCCGGGAAACAACAACCGGAACCTATTCGTTGATATCATATTCTTTCAGTTTTCTGTAGAGCGTTCTTTCACTGATACCCAAATCGGAAGAAGCATCTTTGCGTTTTCCCTTGTGTTTTTTCAGCGCTTTCACAATCAGCTCTTTTTCCTTGTCCATAATGCTCAGCGATTCCTCCACTTCTTCGTGCTGCTGAATATCATTTCTGTTATTCCCGTTATTGTGAATCATCACCGGTTGCGAATTGTAGGGAACCGGCGGAATTCCCGGCGAATAATGTTCCTGGGGATTGAGCTCTTTCATCTCACGCGTAAACGCATTGTGGGTATCTTCTGCAAGATGCGGATTTTTCAATATCTCCAGAAACATTTTCTTGAGCTCCGTTACGTCCTTCTTCATGTCAAAGAAAAGCTGGTACAGGATTTCCCTTTCGTTGGAAAAATCATTTTGTGCATGCCCGTTTGCCGTGTTCAGTACCATCGGCAGGCGGTTGCCGTTGCTTTCGGGAATGAAGCGGGCGAGTTGGGCCAGTGCAATCAGCTTGTCCTCCGATAATACCGAAATCTGTTCTGCAATATTCTTTAACTCGCGCACATTTCCCGGCCAGCCGTAATTGATTAACAGATTTTTCGCGTCCTCATCCAGTTGTACCGGAGAGGTTTTATACCGCTCTGCAAAGTCTACCGCGAATTTCCGGAACAGCAGGAAAATATCCTCTTTCCGGTCCCGAAGGGAGGGAACGCGGATGGGCACCGTACTCAGCCGGTAATAAAGGTCTTCGCGGAATTTACCGCGATCCGTGAGTTGCAGCAGATCCTTATTGGTGGCAGCGATCACGCGCACGTCCGTTTTCTGAACTTTGGAAGAACCCACGCGGATGTATTCACCGGCCTCCAGTACGCGGAGCAGGCGGGCCTGTGTGCCCAGGGGAAGTTCCCCGATTTCATCGAGAAAAATAGTTCCGCCGTTTACCGTTTCGAAATATCCTTTACGGAAATCCAGGGCTCCGGTAAAAGAACCTTTTTCATGTCCGAACAATTCCGAATCAATGGTGCCTTCGGGAATGGCTCCGCAGTTTACCGCAATAAAAGGATTGTGCTTTCGGGCGGAAAGAGAATGAATGATATGGGAGAATACTTCTTTACCAACGCCGCTTTCCCCGAATATTAAAACGGTCAGATCTGTATTGGCCACCTGGGTGGCAACCGTCAGCGCGTAATTCAGCTCCGCCGAATTACCAATGATACCGAACCTGTTTTTTATTGACTGAAGTTCCATTTTTTTAGTTTTTCGATTCCGGAATCAGCTTTCCGATCAGGGTTGCTCCAGTACATTCCAGAATCTGCACCATGGCATAATCGCCCTTACCCAGCCCATTGCCTTCTTTTGAAAACACCACTACTTTATTCTGGCTGTTCCTTCCCATCCAGTCGCGTTCACTCTTTTTTGAATCCCCTTCGATGAGTACCCTGGAAATGCTTCCGATATCTTTCCGGTTACTGAACTGTGAAATTTTATTCTGGCATTTCACGATCTCATCCAGCCTTCTTCTCTTTTCTGTTTCCGGTACATCATCGGTATACCGTCTCGCTGCCAGCGTTCCCGGTCTCTCGCTGTAGAAATACATATAACTCATATCGAACTGCGCTTCCTGCATGAGCGAAAGGGTTTCCTGGTGATCGGCTTCTGTTTCCGTGCAAAACCCGGCAATGATATCCGATGTAACGCCACAATCGGGCATCAGTTCCCGGATACGCCGCACTTTGGCCAGGTACCATTCCCGGGTATAAGTACGGTTCATCAATTGCAATACCCGGTTGGATCCACTTTGTACGGGCAGGTGAATATAGTTGCAGATATTTTCGTGCCGTGCTATCACCAGCAGCACATCATCTGTAATATCCTTTGGATGGGAGGTGGAAAAGCGGACGCGGAGGAGCGGGGAAATCATGGCCACCCGTTCCAGTAACATTGCAAACGAAATGTCCTGCGCATTTGCAGAATACCAGTGATAACTGTCCACATTCTGTCCGAGCAGGGTAACCTCCCGGTATCCCTGCTGAAACAATGCACTGCATTCCCTTACAATGGAATCCGCATCACGGCTTCTTTCCCTGCCACGGGTAAAGGGCACTACGCAAAAGGAACACATATTATTGCAACCCCGCATGATGCTTACAAAGGCATTTACGCCGTTGCTGTTGAGCCGCACGGGGGAGATGTCGGCATAGGTTTCCTCCCTGCTGAGCAACACATTTACGGACTTCTGTCCGCCTTCCGCCGCTTCAATCAGAACCGGAAGCGTGCGGTACCCGTCGGGGCCCACCACCAGGTCAACCAGTTTTTCTTCTTCCAGCAATTTTGACTTCAGCCTTTCCGCCATGCAACCCAGCACGCCGATCAGGAGGCCGGGATTGGACCGCTTGGCCTGGCGGAACAGGTGAAGCCTGCTTCGGATGGTCTGTTCGGCTTTTTCGCGGATAGAACAGGTATTGATCAGCACCAGGTCCGCATCAGCGTAGCTGGCGCTGGCCGTAAAACCGCTTCCGTTCAGTATGGAAGCCACAATTTCACTGTCCGCAAAATTCATGGCACAGCCGTAACTCTCTATATAGAATTTTTTGGGGGGATCTTGTAATCTGGTGGTTAGTACTTCCATGGGCGAATCCCGCATTGCGGGACTGCAAAATTAATTAAAAGAAAGGAGAAATGACAGGATGACAGGAACTGCGAAATTCAGGAGTGAAAAGAGCGGAAGACGGGACTCGAACCCGCTACCTACAGCTTGGGAAGCTGTCGCTCTACCAGGTGAGCTACTTCCGCTTGGGTGTTCAACTTTACGCTCAGGAACGTTCAGCTTTTGCACACTCACGAACATTCAGTTTCTGCGAAAGTTTTATCAGCGGCGGCTAAGGTAAGGAGAAACCGAAAAACTTTGCACTGCTCCTGTTCATAAAATTTTCAAATCCAATTTAGCCCGGTCAATCAATACCTTTGCAGCAGACCGCGCCTAATTGAGAAAACCCGGGATTTCCTTCCGGAAAGCTTATTAAATTATACATCTCATGTCCAAAGATCCATTTCAGATCAAGAAATTACTCAACACAAAAAACGGAACCTTTACTTTTTACAGCCTCGCCGAACTGGAGAAACAAGGGCGGAAAATCAGCCACATGCCTTTTTCCATTCGTATCCTGCTGGAGAATGTGCTGCGGAATTTTGATGATTTTGCAATCACGATGGAAAATGTCGAGACCCTGCTGCACTGGGAACCGAAGGGCTCCGACAGGGACATTCCGTTTAAGCCCGCCAGGGTTTTAATGCAGGATTTTACGGGCGTGCCCGCGGTGGTGGACATTGCTTCTCTTCGTGCGGAGCTGGCGAGAAAGGGCAAAAATCCGGATGAGATCAATCCCCTGATTCCGGTGGATCTGATCATTGATCACTCGGTACAGGTAGATTATTTCGGAACCGAATATGCCTATGCCCGGAATATGGATGAAGAATACAAACGCAACCGGGAGCGCTATTCCTTTTTGAAATGGGCGCAGAAATCATTTAATAATTTCAGCGTGGTTCCGCCGGGCATGGGCATCTGCCATCAGGTGAACCTGGAATTTCTTTCCAAAGGCGTGGTGGAACGGAATGGGGAAATTTTCCCGGACAGTCTGGTAGGAACCGACAGCCATACCCCCATGGTCAATGGCATTGGCGTGCTTGCCTGGGGCGTGGGCGGCATTGAGGCAGAAGCGGCTTTGCTGGGTCAGCCGATTTATTTTATCATGCCCGAAGTGATCGGACTTCAGCTGACCGGAAAACTTCCCCCGGGTTCAACAGCTACCGACCTGGTGCTGACCATTGCAGAACTGCTCAGAAAATATGGCGTCGTCGGAAAATTCGTAGAGGTTTTTGGTCCCGGACTCGACGAGCTGACCGTGCCGGACCGTGCAACCATCGGGAATATGTCACCCGAATTCGGATCCACCGTTACGTATTTTCCCATCGATAATAAAACGCTGGAGTATATGCGCAAAAGCAACCGGTCGGAAGAACAGATCAAACTGGTGGAAGATTATTGTAAGGCAAATATGCTCTGGCGAACAGGAGATGAACAGATCACGTATACGGATACGCTTACGCTCGATCTTTCTTCTATTGAACCTTCCGTGGCGGGACCCAAAAGGCCCCAGGATAAAATTCTGCTGAAGAATTTCAGGGACCGGTTCATCGAACTGATGGATCAGACCTACAAACGGAAATATGTAAGTCCGCCGAAACAGTTATCCCGCTGGTTTGCAGAAGGCGGGGGCCAGCCCGTTGCCGCGCCGGCGCCGATGCCCCCGGCAACAGCCATCGAAAAAGAAGAAGTGAACGGGATCAAAGATGTATGGATAACCATCGGTCAGGAAAAATTCATGATATCCGATGGTGCGGTGGCGATTGCCGCCATTACTTCCTGCACGAATACTTCCAACCCCTACGTGATGATCGGGGCCGGGCTGGTTGCGAGAAAGGCCCGGGAACACGGACTGAATATCAAGCCCTGGGTCAAAACATCTCTCGCTCCGGGTTCCAAAGTGGTGACGGACTATCTGGAAAAGGCTGACCTGCTGGATGACTTTGAAGCCCTGAAATTTCATGTGGTGGGATACGGATGTACATCCTGCATCGGCAACTCCGGGCCATTGCCACCCTATATTGCCAAATCCGTGGAAGATTTTGATATGGTCGTGGCTTCCGTATTATCCGGAAACCGGAATTTTGAAGCCAGGATCCATCCGCAGGTGCGCATGAATTTTTTAATGTCGCCCATGCTGGTGGTTGCCTATGCCCTGGCCGGTCGCGTGGATGTGGACCTGATCAACGATCCAATCAGCTACGATCCCAACCAGCAGCCGGTTTACCTGAAAGATATCTGGCCGACAAGTGATGAAATCAACGAGCTGATGAATAAAGTACTTTCTCCGGAAGATTTCGCAAAAAATTACGGGGAGATTTTTGAAGGCAATGAGATCTGGAGAAATCTGAATGTGCCAGACGAAAAATTATACAGCTGGAATAAGGAATCAACCTATATCAAGGAAGCGCCTTTCTTTTATAATATTTCCGATGCTCCGCAGGCCATGCAGAATATTACAGGAGCGCGGGCCCTGCTGGTTTTGGGCGACAGTATCACCACCGATCATATTTCTCCGGCGGGTTCGTTTAATGAGTTGTCTCCCGCCGGAAAATATCTGATCAGCCGGGGCGTGCCGAAAAAAGAATTTAATTCCTATGGCTCCCGCAGGGGAAATGATGAAGTGATGGTGCGGGGAACATTTGCCAACGTTCGCATCAAAAACAAACTGGCGGATAAAGAAGGCGGCTTTACGCGGTTCCTGCCAACCGGCGAAGAAATGTCTGTTTATGACGCGGCGGAACAATATAAAAAAAACGGAACGCCTCTCGTCATTTTAACAGGTAAGGAATACGGAAGCGGTTCCTCCAGGGATTGGGCAGCCAAGGGAACTTTTCTGCTGGGTGTGCGTGCGGTGCTGGCGGAAAGCTATGAACGCATTCACCGGAGTAACCTCGTCGGCATGGGCGTTCTGCCCCTGCAGTATAAAGACGGAGAAACTGCGGCTGCGCTGGGCCTTACCGGAAAGGAAATTTTTTCCATTACGGGAATTTCGGAAGATATAAAACCACTTTCCCCGGTTCAGGTAATTGCCAGAAAGGAAGATGGAAAAGAAATAAAATTCAATGTAATTGCCAGGCTGGATTCAAAAATAGAAATTGAATACTACCGGCATGGCGGCATTCTGCAATATGTGCTGCGGCAGTTCCTGGAAAAGATCTGATCTGCAATTGAATACAGTCAGCCCGGCAGCATACGGCCTAATCCACAATTTAGCGGCTGCAAATTCGTTTTATATATTCAAAAAACCCTTAGCATGAAAAAAAACCTGATATTCCTGTGCGTGAGCCTGATCCTTTGTTTTACCTTTTTCAATTCCTGTAAAAAAGATAACAGCTCTTCTTCAAATAACCTCACAGGCGACTGGAAGTTCGTTTCGGTAACCGTACAAACACAGGCGGACAACCAATATACGGACGGCGGAGTTCTTTACAAAACCACTACCATTTCCAATTATACCAGCACACAGAATGAAGGGACGGTCAGCATCAGCTCGGATGCCATGAAAGCGAATGGAATCGCCTATGCGATTGATTCGAAATTCAAAGGATATAGCTATGAAGATGGAACCCTGGTGGATTCAGTAGAATCTCCTTTTAGTTTCTCCGTTCCGGCTTCGAGCGCCACGGCTTCTTACCAGCAAGTTGGAAATGATTCTTTG
>Ga0157370_10001222_pt1 | contig 32155 bp, 25 predicted proteins | sample C35metaG_FD_113463 | JGI IMG/M metagenome (GOLD analysis project Ga0157370, IMG submission 113463) | Corn rhizosphere microbial communities from Kellogg Biological Station, Michigan, USA - C3-5 metaG | ecosystem: Host-associated > Plants > Roots > Rhizosphere > Soil | place: USA: Michigan...
AGCTAACAGCAGTCAAGTTGGTCATAGTCTTGAAAATCCTATTACGCCAAAGAATTTAAGCGCCAAAGAACTCAAAAAGTTTAAAGGATTTGATTATTTCTTAAGAGCAAAAACGAAGATTGACAAATTAAAAAATCAGCCTGTTGATTCAAAAACAGCTTCAGAAATCAGAGCTGCTTTTTATGTCGATTGGGATCCGCAAAGTTTGTTTTCACTCCAAAAAAACATTCATAAACTCAATATGGTAGTCCCGGAATGGTTTTTTATTGATCCCAAAACCGATTTACTGCGCACAGAAATTGATACTGCAGCCTTAAAAGTAATGAAGAAAGGGAAAGTAAAAATCCTTCCATTAATCAATAACATCAACGAATCTTTAGGTGAAGGCGACTTCGACGGCGATCTTATTCATCGTATTCTACATGACACAAATAAAAGAGAACGTCTCATTGATGATATTGTAAAAGCATTAAAAAAATATGATTTACAAGGCATAAATATTGATTTTGAGGAATTTAAAGAAAAGGGCGACGAACCTATAATTGCTTTTCAAAAAGCATTGTATGAAAAACTGCATCCACTGGGTTATCTCGTTACGCAGGATATCATGGCAGGCGATGATGATTTTAACGTAAAAGCATTGGCACAATACAATGACTATATGTTTCTTATGGCTTATGATGAGCATTATGCCGGCAGTGTACCCGGTGATGTAAGCAGTCAGAAATGGATCGAAAGAATAGTAGATAAAACCGCAAAAGAAATTCCGTCAGATAAAATTATTCTTTGTTTTGCCGGTTATGGTTATGATTGGCCGGAAAAACAAGAAGGAGAAACCATTACCTACGATCAGGCAATTGCAATTGCTAAACAGCATAATGCCGTGATAAAGTTTGATAATAACAGTTATAGCAATTCTTTTAATTACACAGACAGCAATGGTAAAAAACACTCGGTTAATTTTGAAGATGCCGCAACTAATTTTAATACGATTAGATTTAGTGACGAATATGGTTTAGCAGGAACTGCCTTATGGCGTTTAGGAAGCGAAGATCAGCGTTTGTGGAGTTATTATCAGCGAAGTTTAACAAACGAAAGCATTAAGAAAAAGCCTTTTGATTTTAAGGTAATGAAACGTGTCAATACACGAATCGAAAGTCCTGCTTATATTGGTGACGGCGAAATATTAAATGTTATTGCGGATCCTCAGCCAGGAAAAATTGAATTGGAAATCGATAAGGACGAAGACATTATTACAGAACAGAAATATGTAGAATTACCAACGAAATACGTAATCAGCAAATTTGGAAATGTACACAAACAAGTCATTCTTACTTTTGATGACGGACCGGATCCTACCTATACGCCTCAGGTTTTAGATATTTTAAAAAGAGAAAAAGTACCGGCTGTTTTTTTTGTAATTGGGATTAAGGGAGAAAATAATATTCCGTTGCTGCAGAGAATTTATAGCGAAGGCCACGAAATAGGGAACCATACTTTTACGCATCCTAACATTGCTTTGGTAAGTCCGGAAAGGGCGGCGAAAGAAATGGAAACCACACGATTATTAATCGAAGCCGTTACCGGAAAAAGTACAGTGCTTTTTAGAGCTCCTTATAATGCAGATGCTGAACCCACAACCGAAGCCGAACTAAAACCTATTGCTTTAAGTAAAGCACAAAATTATTATACGGTAGGAGAAAGTATCGACCCAAATGATTGGGAAAAAGGGGTAAGTGCCGATTCTGTTTACAGCAGGGTCATATCGCAATATGAGGCCAATCCGGATAAAGGAATTATTTTGCTTCATGATGCGGGCGGAAACAGAGAATCTACCGTTAAAGCACTGCCTCGCATTATTAAATATTTTAAAGACAGGCATATTCAGTTTACAACAGTTGCACATTTACTTGGTAAAACCAAAGATGAGATCATGCCAAAAGCCGAAGGTCCGCTTATTACAGTAGATAATCTAATTTTTGATTTCGGATATTGGTTTGGACATTTTATTACGGCTACGTTTTGGGTGGCTATTTTTCTGGGATTTCTGAGAATTGCCTTAATGGCGATAATGGCTTTAATAAAAAAATGGAAAGACCATAAATACCCGCCTGTTTATAAAACGGCCAATGGAGTTCTTCCAAAAGTGAGCATTATTGTTCCGGCTTATAATGAAGAAATAAACGCAGTAAAAACAATCGAAAATTTACTGGGTCAGGATTATCCGGATTTTGATATTGTTTTTGTTGATGATGGTTCTAAAGACAAAACTTTTGCCATGATTAATGAAGCTTTTGCCAATAACCCGAAAGTAAAAGTGAATACAAAACCAAACGGCGGAAAAGCATCTGCATTAAATTACGGAATTGCTCTAACTGAAAGTGATTATGTGGTTTGCATTGATGCCGATACACAGCTTAGAACCAATGCCATTTCGCAATTGATGAAAGGTTTTACCATTCAATTAAAAAATAATGAAGAAATTGGCGCCATTGCCGGAAATGTAAAAGTTGGAAATGAAAACACCATGCTTACCAAATGGCAGAGCATTGAATACACAACCGCACAGAATTTTGACCGCAGGGCTTTTGATTTAATAAACGGAATTACAGTTGTTCCCGGAGCAATTGGCGCGTTTAGGAAAACAGCAATAGAAAAAGCAGGTGGTTTTACAACCGATACACTTGCAGAAGACTGCGATTTAACGATTCGCATTTTAAGAAATGACTATCGTATTATCAATTGTATTGAAGCTGTAGCTGTAACAGAAGCTCCCGAAAGTTTAAAAGAGTTTATGAAACAGCGTTTTCGCTGGAGTTATGGAATTATGCAGGCTTTTTGGAAAAATAGAGACGCGTGTTTTAACCCAAGATACAAAGGTTTAGGAATGGTGGCTTTACCCAACATTCTTCTCTTTCAAATCGTGCTGCCAATTTTTGCACCTCTTGCGGATTTAGTTCTGATTGTAAGTTTGATATGGAATCATAACGATCCGGATAGTCTCCATAAAATATTGGTTTACTATATCGCTTTTATGGTGGTAGACATGCTGGTTAGCGTTATTGCTTTTATTTTCGAAAAAGAAAAACTAACTAAATTAATATGGCTTATTCCGCAGCGATTCGTGTACAGACAATTGATGTATGTAATTCTCTTTAGAGCACTTAGAAGAGCCATAAAAGGCGAAAGCCAAAGCTGGGGAGTACTTACACGAACAGGAAATGTGGCAACTGTAAAATAGTTTTTTGATTTTTTTGCCACAGATTTCACAGATTAAAAGGATTTCTTTGTTAGGAACTTTGACAAAGTTTTAAACTTTGTCAAAGTTGATAACGAGTTTTTTTGCCACGAATTTCACGAATTAGCACGAATTAATTTGTGCAAAATAGGAGTGTGTTTTAAATTAGTGTCAATTCGTGAAATTCGTGGCGAAAAAAAACATAAAAAAAGGCCTCAAATATTTGAGGCCTTTTACTTTTAATACATGCTGCAATTATTTTTTAGAGCAGCATTTTTTGTCTTTTTTGTCACCAGTTTTTTTATGACAAGATTCTTTTTCTTTTGCAGCTTTTTCCTTTTTTGGAGCTGGTTTTGTGTCTTGTGCTTGCACACCAATTGTAAATAAAGCGATAGCTAAAACGGCAAATAATTTTTTCATTTTTATATAATTTAATTGTTAGGTAATATTCCTTTTTTGATTGAAGATGCTGCTTCAAATATAATACGATTTCATTTTGGAAATTGTCAACGATAAGTTAATACGATTTAAAAGTTTTTTTGCCACAGATTATAAAGATCTCACAGATTTTTTAATCTTTCTAATCCTGTAATCTGTGGCAAACAATCAATAATTCAGATTCAATCCAAAACCAATTCCCATGTCGCTGTCATAATGTGTTGTGATTCCGAAATTTCTGCCGGCAACATATTTTAGACCCGCCATATATTCTTTATCCGTATTCCACATTAAATTCATTCGCAAACGTTTAGAAAGCGGAATATCTTTTCGTTCAAGTTGAATTCTCACATTTCCATCGGTATACATTTCAACCTGAGCTTTTATGAGCATTGGCAGCGTATATTCCATACCGGCACTAAAAACCGAACGATTGTCTTTGGTATTCTTTTGTCCGAACATATTTTGTTCCTGTTCATCCATTCCCATTCTTCGATAACGCCAGTCGAAACCTATAAAAGGCATAAACCATTGCATTTTACCAATGTATCGGCCAATATGCGTTTCGGTTTCATAACCATGTTTGTCGTTATAACCCAATCTCCATTCCGTTCCAATGCTCCAGCGCGTGTTGCTGAACATGGCTTCACCATCATTTCCGTTGGTGGCAAAATCATTCTCAGCCATAAAATGAAACATACGATCGTCCATTTTCAGCATTTTGTACGCCATTTTAGGATCATGAATCAACGGATTTGGAGCGGAATTTTCATAAGTAAAAATACGTCCCATTCCGGCCATCATGTGATATAAGATATGACAATGAAAAAACCAATCGCCATCGGCATTAGCCTGAAACTCGATTGTATCGGTTTCCATCGGCATAATATCAATTACATTTTTTAGCGGAGAATAATCACCATGTTCGTTAATAATCCTGAAATCGTGTCCATGTAAATGCATTGGGTGACGCATCATCGATCCGTTGTACAATACAATCCTGACGTTTTCTCCTTTTTTAATTAAAATTTTATCCGTTTCAGAAATCACTTTATTGTCTAGACTCCAAACATAGCGGTTCATATTTCCGGATAATGTAAAACGTAATTCTTTTACCGGAGCGTCTTTTGGAAGCGTTGTTTTGGTTGGAGATTTCAACATTCCGTAATTCAAGGTCGTAATCTGGGCTGTTTCTGTGGTATCGCTCGACATTTTCATATCGTCCATTTTCATGTCATCCATTTTCATGTCATCCATTTTCATGTCATCCATTTTCATGTCATCCATTTTCATGTCATCCATATTATGCATCGAATGATCTTCTGCTTTTGCAGATTCTTCTTCGCCGGAAATTTCAGGATACATTACGGCATTCATGTCCATTTTATTCAGAGACATATTCATACCCATATCATTCATCTCTCCGTTCATCTTCATCATATCGTTCATCATTTTCATCCCTTCAAAATATTTCAATTTCGGAAGATGTTTAACAGATTGTTTCGTGCCGCCACCTAAAAATAAAGAAGCAGATCCCGTTCTGTCTTCGGCTGTAGCCAAAAAAGCAAAGGATTTATGATCTTCAGGAATTGTAACTACGACATCATAAGTTTCAGAAACGGCAATAATCAAGCGGTCGACTTCTACAGGTTCAACATCGTTTCCGTCGCTCGCCACAACCGTTATTTTTCCTCCGCCATACGTCAGCCAGAAATAACTTGAAGCGCCACCGTTGGCAATTCGCAATCTGACTTTATCTCCGGCTTTGAACTGCGAAAGCTGATCTTCATTTTTTCCGTTAATTAAAAACTTCTCATAATAAACATCACTCACGTCCATGGCATTCATACGTTTCCATTCGTTGGTGATTTTTGTAGAGAATTGGCCTTTCTTGATTGCTTCGGCATAACTTTGTGTCGTGCCTTTTTTTATCGCAAACCAATCATTAGCATTATGCAGCATTCGCTGCACATTTTCCGGTTTCAGATCCGTCCATTCGCTTAAAATAACCGGAACAGTCGGCAAATCGTCAATTCCTTTTCTAAAAGTAGCATCGTCTTTCTTTTTATTGATAATGAAAAGTCCGTACAAACCTATTTGTTCCTGTAATCCAGAATGGCTGTGATACCAATACGTTCCGTTCTGGATAATAGGGAAAGTATATTTATGTGTCGTTCCGGGTTTAATCGGCATTTGCGTTAAATACGGAACACCGTCTTCTTTGTTTGGAAGAAATAATCCGTGCCAGTGCATGGCTGTATTTTCTTTTTTCAAATCGTTATGAACATAAATTTCCGCAATATCACCTTCAGTAAAAGTCAATGTTGGCATCGGAATTTTTCCGTTTACGGTAAGCGCGCGTTTTTCTTTTCCTGAAAAATTCACAATCGTATCCCGAACGTGTAAATCATAACGAACTACTTTTTGGGCTTTTGCAGTAAAAGCAATCAAAAAGACAATTAAAATAGTATGTAGTTTCATATTGATTTTTTAAAGGTTTTGATTTCGCAATCGTAAGGCATTTGCAATTACCGAAACGGAACTTAAACTCATAGCCAGTGCAGCCAACATCGGCGAAAGCAAAATCCCAAATACCGGATATAAAATTCCCGCCGCAATGGGTACGCCCAAAACATTATAAATAAAGGCGAAGAATAAATTCTGCTTGATATTTTTCATCACCGAATAACTTAGTTTTTTAGCTTTTACAATTCCGTTTAAGTCACCTTTTACAAGCGTTATTTTGGCACTTTCAATGGCAACATCTGTTCCGGTTCCCATTGCGATTCCAATATCAGCTTTAGCTAGAGCAGGTGCATCGTTAATTCCGTCTCCGGCCATCCCCACGACTTTTCCTTCGGCTTGCAAACGTTCAATTTCTTTCAGTTTATCTTCTGGAAGACAATCGGCTTTAAAAGAACTTAAATGAAGCTGATCTGCTACCGCTTTGGCTGTATTTTTATTATCTCCCGTAAGCATGATCACTTCAACACCCTGATCGATTAAATCTTTGATCGCTTTCGCGCTGTTTGTTTTTATGGCATCTGTAATGGTTACGTAACCTGAAACAATATTGTTTACGGCGATGTATGAAACTGTTTTCCCTAGATTTTGCTCGGCTGTAATTTTGCTTTCAAAATCATCAGAAACCGATGCATTGATCTGTTCCATTAGTTTTTTATTTCCTAATGCAATTTTTGAATTATTAACGGTTCCTAAAACTCCTTTTCCGGCAACGGCTTCAAAATCCGGAACTTCAAGTAAAGTTTGATTTTTGTCTTTGGCAAAATTAACAACGGCTTGCGCCAAAGGATGCTCGCTGTGCTGATTTAGCGAAGCAATGTTTTGCAATAGAATATCTTCGTTATGATCGATCGCATAAATTTTCTCGACAGTTGGTTTTCCTTCTGTAATCGTTCCGGTTTTATCGGTAATTAAAACATCGATTTTATTCATGTTTTCGAGTGCTTCAGCATTTTTAATTAAAATTCCATGCTGCGCACCTTTTCCAACTCCCACCATAACCGACATTGGAGTTGCTAATCCTAAAGCACATGGGCAGGCAATAATTAAAACCGCAATCGCATTGATTAATCCGTAGATATAAGAAGGTTCAGGACCAAATTTTGCCCAGATAATAAAAGTCAAAATTGAAATACCTACAACCGTTGGAACAAAATATTTTGCAACGCGGTCAGCCAGTTTTTGAATTGGCGCTCTGGAACGACTTGCATCATTTACCATTTGAATAATCTGCGAAAGCAGTGTTTCTGAACCTACTTTTTCGGCAATCATCACAAATGATTTCGTTCCATTTATAGTTCCCGAAATTACATTATCGCCCGTTTTTTTATCAACCGGAATAGGTTCTCCGGTAATCATGGCTTCGTCGATACTGCTTTCGCCGGAAGTTATTTTTCCGTCAACTGGAATTTTTTCTCCCGGTTTTACTCGTAGTAAATCCCCTTTTTTTATATTGTGAATGGAGATGGTTTTGTCCGTTCCGTTTTCTACCAAAGTGGCTTCGGTTGGCGCTAATTTTAGTAATGCTTTAATCGCGCCATTAGTTTGTCCGTGCGCTTTGGCTTCTAATAATTGTCCCAATAAAACCAAAGTTATAATAACCGTTGCTGCTTCAAAATAAAGATGAATGGTACCGTGATGCGATTTAAATTCAGACGGAAAAAGATCTGGAAAAAACATTCCTGCAACGCTAAATAGAAACGCAACACTGGTTCCGATACCAATTAAGGTAAACATATTTAAATTCCAGGTAATAATCGATTTCCAGGCGCGGGTAAAAAACATCCATCCAGCATAAAACAAAACCGGAATTGAAAATAGAAATTGAACCCAATTCCATTTTTCAATCGACATTATTTTAAAAAGCGGGTTATTCGGAATCATTTCTGACATTGAAATAATGAAAATAGGAAGCGTAAACAATGTCGCAATCTTCATTTTCTTCAACAAGTCTGTATAAGTTTTGTTTTCGTCAGATTCAGAGGCTTGCATAGGCACTAAATCCATGCCGCAGATAGGGCAGTCGCCCGGCTCATTAGAAATAACTTCAGGATGCATCGGGCAGGTAAATTGTGTTCCAATGGCTATTTGCGGGACTAAATCCATGCCGCAAACCGGACAGTCTCCGGGTTTGTTATAGGTTTTATCGCCTTCGCAATGCATAGGGCAGTAAAAAACTCCCGTTGCATTATGAGGAATTACTGTTTTTTCTTTCTTATGTGAATGTGAAGTGTGATCTTCTTTTTTATGACTTGAACAACATGATTTTACAGCAGGTTCTGTACCATGAGCTGGAGACTTCATTTCAATAGTATACTTTCCTGCAGCAGATAAAGCTTCCTGAAATTTTTCTGTTGGAACATGTTTTTCCATCGTTATGGTGGCCACTGGCGGATCTAACGTTACTTCGGCATGAATACCTCCGACTTCATTTAGCGTTTTTTCGACTTTAGTTCGGCAGCCATTGCATGACATTCCTGAAATTATATATTGATGAGTCATTGTTTTTTCGTTTTTAAGGTATTACAATGCAAATTTCCGAAGTAAGGTTTACAACGAGTTGTATAATTTTGAGAATGATTTGTAATATTTATGAAAGCTTTTTTTAACCGCAAAGAGCGCTAAGGTTTACGCAAAGCACGCTAAGTTTTTTGTTTCATTAATAAATTAAAAAGTTCGCAAAGCTTTATGGTTAAAAAGAAATAGCCACAGATTAAAAAAATTAACACAGATTTTTAAAATCTTTTTAATCCTTCTCATCTGTGGCTAAAAATCTTTGCGAACCTTGCGTAAACCTTAGCGCTCTTTGCGGTAAATAAAAATTACAAATTCTCTATTTGAATGCGGTTTTTGTCTTTCAGCTGTTTGAAATAAGTAGGCGTGAAACCTGTAATTTTCTTAAACTGATTGCTTAAATGTGCGACATTGCTATAGTTTAAAAGATCGGCGATTTCACTTAACGAAAGTTCATTGTAAATCAATAATTCTTTTACCTTTTCTATTTTTTGACTTATAAAATATTTTTCGATTGTAGTATTTTCAATCTCTGAAAATAAATTACTCAATGCGCTGTAATCCTGATTGAGGTTTTCTACTAAATAATCAGACAAATTAACTTTGAGTTCACTGTTTTTATGATGAACCAAATCGACAATAAGATTTTTTATCTTCTCGATGGTTTTGGTTTTTTTATCATCCAATAAATCAAAGCCCAGCGTTTGAAGGTTTTTAAGCAAAACTTCTTTTTCAGAATCGGTAATGTCATTTTGCAGTTCTACTTCGCCTAATTCAACAGAAATAGTCTGAAGTCCGAGTTTATCCAACTCAGACTTCACGACCATTTTACAGCGGGCGCACACCATGTTTTTGATGTAGAGCGTCATATTTATTTGATGGTTTCTACCACGTTGCCACAAGTTAACATCGAAGAACCGTAATACGGATTTTTAACTGCTTTTTCTTTGCTTAACCAGTCAGCATCGGCCATTGGGCAGTATTGTTTGTACACAACGTCAGTAGATTTTGAAACTTTAATTAACGTATACGTGTTTTTTGAAAGTGATTTAAAAGTTTCACGTTGTTTTTTAAGATCTGAAGTAGTGGAGATACTTTTAGCATCAGCAGTTAATTTTTTTACTACTTTCATCCAAGCTGTATGTTCGTCAGTTTTTAATTTTTCCATTTTTACAGCAGTAATCGCTGTTAATAAATCTTGGGCTTTCGCCGAAGTTAATTTCGCATCGCTTTTGATTAAAGCATCTTTTACAACAAAATAAGCATCATAAACAGATTGCAGCTGACTTGCATCGGCAATTTCTGTTACTGTTTGAGTTGTTTTAATGGTATTGGCCTGAATAGCATTTGCAGAAAATAATAAGGTGATTACTGCTGCTATATTTAATATCGTGTTTTTCATTTTATGTAAATTTTGATAGAGAATGTGAATTTATCCTCTAAGTTAAATAATTTATTTTTTTATAGGATGTTTTGATCTCGCAATCCTGAAAGTTATCGGGAGCAGAGTTTAATTTTTTTGCTTAGAACCTTAATATCTCAGAGCCTTTGTGGCTTAAAAATAATTATGGCTGTCAGAAATAGAATTATTATATTTTTGGAATTAACCAAATAGAGGCAAAACCATCGCAGAGACTAGCGGTTTTGTAATAAGATATGGATTTCTCTGGCGAGAAATTAAAGAGATTATTATTGAAATCAAATTCGTTTGCAGTAATCAGACTAAATTGTAAAATTGATGTTGTACAGCTCGAATGATCACATTTTCCACTGCATCCATGAGGATCTTTTTTAGAATCATGACCTTTTTCGCAGCAATTTTCCTGACAAGCGTGGGCAGTATCTTTTTTAGAAGAGGCTTCTTTTTCACACGAAGTTTTTTCAGAAGCTTTTTCACAGGCATAACCCGAACCTGGCATCAGGAAGAAGCCAAGCATTAGTGTGAAAAATAATATAAAGCATTTTTTCGTCAATGAAAAAGTTTTTTAACCGTACAAATTTAGAGATTTTTTTTAACAGCCGTTACTTATTTAAGATTTCCTGTTTTAAGTTTTCTTAAAATCTGTTGGTTTCATGTTTTTTCTCTTTTTAAAATAGTTCGACAAATGACTTTCATCTGTAAAACCAAATTCATAAGCTATTTGCTTAATTGGTAATTGATTATTGTGTATTCGTTTTTCGATTAAAGTAGTTCGCAAATTATGGATGTATTCTCTATAGCTGATTGAAAATGTTCTTTTAAAATAAGCACTAAAATAGGTTTCGGCAATATTAAAATGATTGGCAATTACTTTAATCTGAACTAATTTTGGCTGATAAATATTCTGATGAATATAAGAAGTGATTTGTTCGTTATCAATCGAATTTCCTTTTACAACAAGATTCTGTCCGCGCATGGTTTCTTTGATTAACCCAAAAATCGAAAGAATCTGGTAGAAAACAATGGGAGAAGTCGAAACATCGGTTTTGCAGTTATAAGCCGCAATATTTTCGATTGTATTTTTTAATATTGTTTTGCAGGGATCGTCCAGTTTAAGAACTGTTTCCTTTAAGGTTTTATCACGCATAAAACTTTCCGGAGTATGAATTAAAAATTCGTCGCAGGTCAGGTTTTGTTTGGAGTTAAAATAACTATCAGTAAACTTAATATAGAAAAAGCGAGTACTTTTTTTGATGTCAAAATAGTGTTCGTCTTCTGGTGAAATCACAAATAGATCACCTGTTTTATAAGGTAATAAGTTGTTATTGAGATGATGAACTCCGCTTCCTTTTTTAATGTAAATGATTTCATAGTAGGTATGTGTATGCGGCGGAAGGTGAAATTTTTCATCTTCGAATTCGTCAATAGCGAGCGTTTTGAATTGATTTAATTTCGGCATAACATAAATTTACAAGTTTATGTCGCAAATGTACAATTTATTTTAGCTAAAGCGGTGTTAAATTTGCACCATAGAAAATCTAATCCTTTCTTGTAAAAACAAATGAAAAAAAGTCTTATTGCACTCTCATTAGGAGGATTAACAATTGGTATTACCGAATTTGTTATGATGGGTCTGCTTCCAGATATTGCCTCAAATATGAAAGTTTCTATTCCGGTTGCGGGATATTTAATTTCTGCTTATGCTTTAGGAGTTGTTATTGGAGCTCCGCTGTTAGTAATTTTAGGGAGAAATCTTGCTCCTAAAAAAATGCTTCTGATTTTAGCTTTGATGTTAACGGTTTTTAATGCGCTTTCTATCATTGCACCATCTTATAATTTTTTATTCGCTTCGAGATTCCTTTCGGGATTACCGCACGGCGCCTTTTTTGGAGTTGGAGCTGTAGTGGCTAGCCGTTTGGCTGATAAAGGAAAAGAAGCGCAAGCCATTGCCATAATGTTTTCAGGTCTTACATTGGCCAATTTAATTGGAGTTCCAATAGGTACTTATATTGGTCATCATTTTATCTGGCGTTATACTTTTGTATTAATTGCCATTGTGGGTATGCTTACCTTCTTGTTTATTTCGTTGTGGATGCCTCGTTTAGATAAAGGAGAATCTGTAAATATGAAAACGCAATTAGAGTTTTTTAAAAGAACAGAAGCCTGGCTGATTATTGGAATTACGGCAATTGGTTTTGGTGGTTTGTTTGCCTGGATAAGTTATATTGCACCACTATTAACTAATGTCTCGAAATTTGCCGAAGGTGATGTTTCATACATTTTAATTTTGGCCGGACTTGGAATGGTGGTTGGAAATTTTGCAGGGGGTAAACTAGCCGATAAATATTCGCCGGCGCCTACAACACTAGCTTTACTATTTGTAATGTCTATCGATTTAATATTAGTTTATTTCTTTTCGTCGAATCAATACGTGTCTTTGTTTTTGACTTTCTTAACGGGGGCTATTTCTTTCTCTGTTATTGCACCAATTCAAATGCTAATGATACGCACAGCAAAGGGAGCAGAGATGATTGCTTCGGCAGCGCTTCAGGGAAGTTTTAATATCGGAAATGCTTTAGGAGCTTTTCTTGGTGGACTGCCTTTAACGGATGGATACAGCTATGCTTCTCCAAATCTTATTGGAGTAGGAATGTCGGTTGTTGGAATGCTTATTACACTTACCTTAATTAAAATTCATAGAAATAATTTACAATTGCAAAGCGCCTAAACGGCTTCTTTAGTTTTTTATAGAAACCCTTAGATAATTTCTAAGGGTTTTTTTGTGCCCAAATTTATTTTAAAGATTGTTTAATGTTTTTATAAGCTTGAAAAAGGTCAGGAATCAACTGGCTTATGGTCTTACATATTCTTTTTTAGAAGAAAAACTTGTTAAAAAAAGAGCTCTCAAATAAAAATAAATCTCGCTCTAGTCTATTTTAAACGTTAAAAATACACTTAAAAAATTCTTAAATCGTAAGCTTGTAATCGATTGTTTTTTTTGGAAAAACGCAGCAAATTCAGCAATTATAATAATATATTTAATATTTATATATCGATAAAATTACATTTGTCGTATAAAAAACCTCTTTTATTTTTGATTTATAATTTTATTTATGAAATTTTTATGAATTTTAATTTTTTATATAAAAAAAATATCTATGTTTGTGTAATCGATTACAACTTTTAAAAAATGTTAATGAAGAATCTCTTTTTATCGTTCTAGTCAGGTAAAATCCCAAGATTTTATAGAACAAACATCCGTTAAACGGGTATAAATAAAATAGAGTCGTAAGCAAAAAACTAAACCACAAAAACCACTTTAAACAATTAGTAACTTAAACAATCAACCATGAATTTTAAAGATTTATTAAACAAAGGAGCAAATCGTTACTTTGCAGTTGTTTTCTTATTGTGCTTGCTGATGGGCAATCGAGCGCAGGCTCAGACTGTAACATTAGAGGGAACTGTTAGAGATGCAGCGGGACTTTCTTTACCAGGGGTTAATGTACTGGAGAAAGGAACAAAGAACGGAGTTTCTACAGATTTTGACGGACGCTACAAGATTAAACTCACGAATCCGAAAGCGACTTTATCCTTCTCTTTTATCGGATTTAAAACGGTAGAAGTGCCTGCATCTGGTAAAACTAAAGTGGATGCGGTCTTGGAGGAAGATTCTCATGCACTTAACGAAGTTGTTGTTGTTGGATATGGAACGGTTAAAAAATCTGATTTGACTGGTGCCGTTGCTTCAATTTCAGGAAATGAATTAAAAAAGATTCCGGTTTCTAATGTTGCAGAAGCTTTAACGGGTAGAATTGCAGGTGTTCAGGTTACTTCTACTGAAGGTTCTCCAGATGCGGATATTAAAATTAGAGTGCGTGGTGGTGGTTCCTTAACTCAGGATGCTTCGCCTTTAATTATAGTAGATGGTTTTCCTGTAAATAGCATGAGTGATATTGCAGCTTCTAATATAGAATCATTAACAGTTTTAAAAGACGCTTCATCTACAGCAATTTATGGATCAAGAGGTGCAAATGGAGTTATTATCATTACAACTAAAACAGGTAAAGACGGAAAAATTTCGGTTAGTTACAATATGTTTTATGGAATGAAAACAATGGCTAATGATATTGATGTTCTTCCTGTAGATGATTTTGTAAAATGGCAGTATGAATATGCTTTACTTGATCAAACTGATAAAACTATTCTAAGCAATCCAAGCTCTTATACCAAATATTTTGGTAACTGGCAGGACCGCGATTTATATAACGGAGTAAAAGGAACTGACTGGCAAAAACAAATTTACGGACGCCGTGGTGAAGTAAACAGCCGTGACTTAGGAATTCGCGGAGGAACAGACAAGCTTAGCTATAACTTTAATTATGCTTATTATGATGAAAAAGCAATTATGGTAGGTTCTGACTTTAAAAGAAATAACTTATCATTGGCTTTAAAAAACAAAGCAAGCGATAAAATTGATCTTGGTTTTACAGTACGTTACTCTGATACAGAAATAAATGGAAGCGGTTCTAATGAACAAAACGAAGTTTCATCACTTGACAGCCGTTTGAGACATAGTGTTGGTTATTCTCCAATTCCGATGCCGGGACTTACTACTGATAATGACGATCAAACAGTTAACAGCTATTTAGTAAATCCTTTTTTAGCTATATCAGATAATAACCGCCAGCAGTTTAGAAAAAACTACAATTTATTAGGAAGCTTTGGATGGAAGCTTGCTCAAAATTTAAAATTTCAAAGTGATTTAGGTTTGGATAATTACAATTATTCAGATTATCGTTTCTATGGTTCATCTACTTATTTCTCAAGCACTGCTAAAATTGGAGCAGGGAAACCGGGAATGGTAATGACTGATCGTAAAGATGTACGTTTTAGAAATGCAAATACATTAAATTATGATTTTAAAAATATCATAGGAGAGAACCATCATTTAACCGCTCTTTTGGGAGAAGAAATGATTACTACAACTTCTAATACTACAACGTCAACACTTTTAAATTATCCTGGATTCTTTGATTTAAATGATGCAAAGAAATTAACAACGCAGGGAACTCCTTTTTCTATAGATAATTTCTACAGTCCTGATGATAAATTATTGTCGTTCTTCGGACGTTTAAATTACGATTATAAAGATCGTTACATATTAACAGCTTCTTTTCGTGCAGATGGTTCAAGCAGATTCCTGGGAAATAATCGCTGGGGATATTTTCCGGCAGCTGCTGCAGCATGGAAAATTTCTGAAGAAAGTTTCCTGAAAAATGCTAGCTGGCTTAATCTTCTTAAGCTAAGACTTAGTTATGGTGAAGCGGGTAATAATAATATTCCTGTAGGACAAACAGTTCAAAGTTATATGTCAAATACTAATTCGTATATAAATGGTTTTGATAGTTATTGGTCTCCATCAAGTGTATTGGCTAATCCAGATTTGAAATGGGAAACTACAGTAACACAAAACGTAGGTCTTGATTTTGGATTTTTCAAAAATAGATTAAACGGAACTTTCGATGTATACAAAAACGTAACAAAAGATTTATTAATAGAATTTCCGGTAGGAGGTACAGGATATAAAACTCAGTATAGAAATATGGGGGAGACTCAAAATACAGGTTTTGAAGCAACAGTGAATTTTGTAGCTTTTGAAAGAAAGAATTTTGGTTTGAATTTCTCTGTCAATGTTGGAGTTAACAAAAATAAAATTAATTCTCTGGGGGTAATGGATAATTTTGGAGTAAATACAAACTGGGCATCTACTGATATTGGTAATGATTATGCTGTAAATGTGGGTTCTCCAATGGGATTAATGTATGGCTATAAAAGTGATGGACGATATGAAGTTGCTGACTTTGATTATGTAGGAGGAAAATATATTTTAAAATCAGGTGTGGCAGATGCAAGTAGTGTTATTGGAAGTAATGTACAGCCAGGAATGATGAAATTAAAAAATACGGATGGTTCTGCTGATAATAAAGTTACAGCATCAGACCAGGCTATTATTGGTAATGCTAACCCAAAAAGTACAGGAGGTTTAGTTATTAATGCTAATGCTTATGGTTTTGATCTTTCCGCCGCTTTTAACTGGACTATCGGGAATGATATCTACAACGCCAATAAAGCAGAGTTCTCAACGTCAAACAGAAACGGGCAATATAAAAATTTAAGTTCTGAAATGGCTGATGGCATAAGATGGACAAATTTAGATCCTAGTACTGGACAACTAGTGACAGATCCAGCCAGATTAGAGGCACTTAATGCCGACACGACAATGTGGTCTCCTTATATGCAGAAATTTATGTTTACAGACTGGGCGGTAGAAGATGGCTCTTTCTTTAGATTAAATACTTTAACCTTAGGATACACGACACCAGAATCACTTACATCTAAGCTTGGAGTGAGTAAATTGAGATTTTATTTTACAGCGACTAATGTTTTTATAATTACAAATTATTCTGGTCCGGATCCAGAGGTGTCAACAAAAAGAAAAACACCGCTTACGCCTGGAGTTGATTATTCAGCATATCCGCGCAGCAGACAATTGGTTTTTGGTTTAAACCTTAATTTCTAATTTAAAATTTATCAAAATGAAATATAAAATAATAATAGCAGGACTAATTATCTCAGGTTTATTGACCTCTTGTCAGGATTTTGGTGATGAATTCTTTGATACTCCTGCACAATCTACATTAGGAGATGAAATTATCTTTTCTAATGCTGAATTAGCGCAAGGCGCTGTTGACGGAATAAAAGTCTCATTTGGAGAGGAGCAGTCTTATAGAGGAAGACTTTTAGCTTATCAAGGATTAAATACAGATACGGAGTGGCTTTTAGCATCGTCTAGTGATAATGCTAAATCAGATTTAGTAGTATATAATGCTAAAGCTGATAACACAGAGATGAACTCGCCAAAAAATGCCTGGGCAATGATGTATGAAGGTATTGAGCGTGCAAATTTATGTATTAGAGGTTTGCGCACTTATGGTAATGTGACATCAAATAAAGAATTAGCACAATTATTAGGCGAAGCACTAACATTACGTGCCATTTATTATGCAGACCTACTAAGAAATTGGGGAGATGTTCCTGCTAGTTTTGAACCTGTTACAACAAGCACTATTTATGTACCTAAAGCAGGACGCGATGAAATTTACAAGCAATTGATCGCTGACTTAGGAGAAGCTTCAAATTTGGTAGGGTGGCCTAATGAAACAGCAGCAACAAATAGTACAGAACGCGTAAACAAGGCTTTTGTAAAAGGACTTAGAGCCCGTTTGGCCATGATGGCAAGCGGTTATCAGCAGTATCCTGATGGTGTTAGAAGAAGTACAGATCCTGCGCTTTCAGTAGCTGCAATGTATAAACTGGCCTTAGATGAATGTCGTTCAGTTATTACAAGTGGTTCTGCGCATTTAGAACCAACTTTTGAAGGTTTGTGGAGAAAATACAATCAAGAAGTTTTAACGGCTGGTGGAGAATCTCTTTGGGAAATTCCTTTTGCTGCTGCTCGAGGAAGAGTCTTATTTACTTTTGCTGTTAGACATGATGCTATAGATCAGTTCCAAGCTATGGGAACTAATAAAGGAGGAGTTAACGGACCGCTGCCATTTGTTTTCTATGATTACGATCAGGCTGACACCCGTAGAGATGTTACCTGTGTTCCTTATAAATGGGGAGCTGCGGTAGGTGGTAAAGCAAAACAAGAACTTACAGACTTACAGACTTGGTATTTTGGTAAATACCGTTTTGAATGGATGACTCGTATCGCAAATGCACCAAATGATGATGGTGTAAATAAAATTTATATGCGTTATGCTGAGGTACTTTTAATTGCAGCAGAAGCAGCTAATGAATTAGAAGGTCCAGGATCAGCTGCGGTTTATTTAAAAGAAATCCGTCGCAGAGCTTTTCCGTCAGCAAGTCAGGCTGTAAAAGTAGACGCTTATGTAGATGGATTGTCTAGCAAAGAAGCAATGCTGAATGCTATTGTAGAAGAAAATAAATATGAGTTTACAGGAGAAATGGAACGTAAGTTTTCTCTTATCAGATGGAATTTGTTAAAAGTTAAATTAGATGAAGCCAAGGTTAAAATGGCTGATTTGAAGGCTCGTGCCAATAAATATCAAGATGTTCCTTCAACATTGTACTACAAATATAAAGACGACGGAATTACATTGGATATTTATGGTTTAAACCGAGGTGAAACACAGGCTCCAGTAGGTTACACTTCTAAAGCCTGGGATAAATTAGAAGACAATAAAATAACAACATTGTATAAAGCCGGGGTTAATCCTGATAAAAGACAATTTTGGCCAATTTGGCAAACGTTTATTGATAATAGTAATGGTCAATTAGTAAATGACTGGGTTTTTGGAAACTAATAACAATTAACAAATAAATTATAGTCATATAATTATGAAAGCAAAATATATATTTAAAGGGTTACTGGTTATGTTTTTACTTATAGTTGCCGCTTGCGAAAGCTACAATGAACCAGTACTAGAAGACATAGGAGCCAGCAGAGCATTTTCTCCAATAGAACTTAAAGCTATTGTTAGAAATCAAACTTCAGTAGAATTAAATTGGACAGTAAAAAGTGACGTCGATCATTATGTGGTAGAATTCAGTGCAGACGATCCTGACTTTAAAACTATTTATAAAACAGTAAATGTTGCGCCTAAAGAACTTCCGGTAACAATTCCGTTAGAAGGAGAAACTATTTATTCAATTAGAGTAAAAGGAGTAAGCGCAACAGGAGCAGGAGATTCTAAATGGTCTATTACTTCTGCCAAAACATTGACGGAACAAATTTTATCTCCTATTGAAGATATTGATATTGAAGCTAAACAGGTTACTTTAAGATGGATTCCAAATAGTTCTGTAACACAAATCACAATAGCTCCGGGTAACATTACACACATCATAACTCCTGCAGAAAAAACAGCTGGAGTTGCAGTTGTAACTGGATTAACAGGTGAAACAGACTATACCGCTACTTTATTAAACGGAACTAAAACAAGAGGCGTTAGATCTTTTAAAACCGGAATTGATATAGGTACTGGTATATTAGTTAAAGAAACAGATGATTTAAATGCTGTAATAGCAGCGGCAGATGCTAAAGCTACATTAGTGCTGATGCCTGGGAATTATCAAGTGTTTAAGGGCGAAATAATTCTAACAAAACCTATTACGATAAGAGGATTGCGTGCAGGAGATAAACCAAAATTACATGTGAGATTTTCTCTTAATAGCGGTGCAACTGCTGTGAGTTTAATTGATTTAGATTTAAATGGAGACGGTACTTTGTCAGATGCTGTTAAATACAATGAAGTCAGCACAGGTTTTGATGCGCTTTTAATAAGCGGTTGTACTATTCATGACTTTACCAAAGCATTAGTTGCACAAAGTCTTACCGGAATTACTAAAGTTGTTTCTGTAACAATTGAAAACTCGGTAGTAACAAATGTATTAACAAATCAAGGAGATTTTATTGATTTTAGAACAGCACATTTAGGTTCTCTTGTACTTAAAAATAGTACATTCAGCAACTGTGCAACAGCTCGTGATTTTATTCGAATAGATGCCGCTGCAAACTTATCAGGAACTGGACTTGAAACCAATATATTAATAGATGGTTGTACGATTTCTAATAAAGCAATGCTTGCTTCAAACAGAATTTTGTATGTTCGTTTTGTAAAAAATACGTCAACAGTTAAAAACTCAATATTTGAAACAGGACCAGCGCTTTACGCTAATCAGGCAGGAACCGCGCAGCCAACATTTTTAAATAATAATTATTTTAATTCTACTGCATTGCATACCGCAGGTGCCGCTGCTGTAAAATACGATTCATCGGGAAGTTTTACTACTCTGGATCCTAAATTTACAAACTCTGCACAAGGAGATTTCACAATTGGCAATCAAACATTAAAAGATAATAATGTTGGAGATCCGCGTTGGATTAAATAATTCATTTTTCATGTTAATTTCAAAAGGGATGCATTTGCATCCCTTTTTCTATTTTTTAATGTCAAAGATCTTCCAATTTCAGAGAAAACCTGCGAATGAAAACTTATTCTATGCCCAAATCAAACTTTTCCAGTAAACCAGCCAGTGCCGTATGTGAAACTCTGGTTTTCTTTATTTTATTTTCAGAAGGATCGAAAGCGTAGTTTCTGGATGATCTAAAATCGGTTTTCTCCAGAATACATTCCACGAAAGTGGCATTAGATAAATCACAGTTTTTAAAAACGGCCAAAGACAAATCAGTATTCGAGAAATCAACCTCTTTTATAGAGCTGTCTATAAAGTTTGTTTTCTTTAGTTTTTTATAAATAAAAGTCGAATAATCTAAAAGACAATCCTGAAAATTCATTGAAAACAAAAAGCTGTTACTCGCACTAAAATCTAAACCCATCAATTTACAACCTATAAATTGGATGTTTTTTAATCCGGTATTTTTTAGAACAGCCAATGAAAGATTACAATTTTTAAAAGTAGAATCTAAAAAGTCATTATGGCTTAAATCGCTTTTAGAAAAATCACAATTAATAAATTCGCAGTTTACAAATTCAGTATTCGATAAACTTTGATCAGCGTAATCTACAGTGTCAAAAGTTCGGTTTTGATATAATTTTGTTTCCATTAAAGGGTAAGATGATTTTGAAATTAAAGCGATTTTATTCTAATTCTATGCATTCAAAAATGTCGTTATTCAATACTAAATTGGGGATGTCAAGTTCGCTGTCGATTCTTAAAATATTATCGCAGTCCTCCAGATCAAAATTCCACAAAGCATTAGGCAGTAATTCTTGAAGCAAGGCAGAAGCCAACTCAAATTTTGATTGGCTGTCAACAGAAGTTTTAAAAACATAAATCATAATTTGCATTTTTTAAAGAGGCAAATGTCTGAAAAAATGTATGCTGTTTAATAGGATTCAATAATCAATGGTTAGGACTTATCAATCATTTTTCGGTATTGAATTGGTGTAATTCCTTCGTGTTTTTTAAAAAACCGACTAAAATACGATTGGTCTTCATGACCTACTTGCGCTGCAATTTCACTTACAGAAAGTGAAGTTTGAAAGAGTAAATATTTGGCTTCGAGCAATATGGTTTCATCAATCCATTTTGCTGCCGATTTTCCTGTAACCGTTCTTACCGATTTATTCAAATGGTTGGGCGTAACATTTAATAATGACGCGTAATAATGAACCAAATGATGTGTTTTTATGTTTTCGTGAATTAACTCTTTGAACTTATTGGTAATCACTTCGGCGGCCGAAATGCTCTTAGAACTTTTTACCGAATTCTTGTTCATTTCATAAAACAACGTAATTAAATACGATTGCACGATATTTAAATTGGCACTCGAAGTTTCAGAATATTCTTTTTGAAGCCGACTCAAAATAGCAGTTATATCTGGAATATCTTTTGGGGCTAATGTGATTTTTGGATTGCCGGAAATTTTCATGAAATCAAATTCATTAATCATTTCGCGGCTGCCGTATTTTCTAATTAAAATATCGGGATGAAACTGGCAGATATAACCTTTGTGTATATTGTTAACATTGTCAAGAGAGAAAATCTGACCAGCCGGTACTACAATAATTTCGTTATCGGTAGTGGTATATTCCTGATAACCCAATTTCATCTTATGATGACCTGAGGTAATAAAAATTAAGGTATGACAAGAGTGTTTACAAGGTGGAACCGGATACTGCATCTGCATTACTTCTTCGATTTCAAGACAGAAAAAATGATCAGAATCTGATTTAAAAAGCAAATGAATAGGATTGTCCTCTCCAAGAAACTTTTCCCGAAATCCTGTTGGCCCGTAGGTTTTTATTTTCTCAACTGTCTTTGTCTTCATACTTAATAATACAATCTAAAATCAAGTAATTTACAAAGGGCATAATGTTTTTGGAACAAATCTTCGACTACTTCGGTCAAATCATCATTCTCCTGATATAAACTAAAAAAAGCTTTATCGATGGTACTGCAGCTGGCAATTTTATTATAAGAAGATCCGTAACCCGAAATCGCTCGAGCGCCGGTAATATCTAGAAAATATTGTGCTTCGTCGTCGTTGAGGTCCAGTCTTTTTTTATTGGCAAAATGAATGATTTTGCCTTTCATCTTTCCTTCAAAAAGTTCGGCTATTTCTTCCAGGCTGTAGTAATAATCATGAAGGCAGATATTATTTTCCTGTCCGGGCATAACAAGATAAATGATTTCATAATCCTTAAAATTATGATCGTCATAAAGCAGGGTGTTTAAACTTTCTTCTAAACCTTCTATAGTATCGCAGGCTTTATAAATACTTGCAATACCTTGATCAAAAGCAATTTCTTCCAGATTTTTAACCACATCAGTAGTCGTAACGGTATCTACGTCCTGAACGCCTTCGAGGCAGAAAATAAATTTTTCATTATCCATACTAATGTCTTTTCGATTTCATTTAAAAATAAAGTAGAAATGGGTTTAAGACAAATATATTTTTTTATATGGAAAAATTGCAGCGAGAATAGGATTTTAACGTGTTTTTTAGAATGATGTAAGAATTATGATAATCTTGACTTTTCTTCTAAAGCGCTTTTTTGGGAGTAATTTTGGGACTTTTGAATTCGATGAGAGTATAAATTATAGCCAAAAATACCTGCGCTTGTTATAAAAGGAACAAAGGCAGATATTTGCCAAAAAAGTTCTTTTCCGGTTTTTAGTCCTTCAATTGAAGTTTCATAAATTCCTATTCCAATAAAGAAAAGGCAGATTACAAACAAGCAAAATTGAATTTTATAAGGTATTTTAATCATAACTATTTCTAATTTAAAACAAGAAACTAAAATAAGAATATTTTTAGTTTTAACTGGTTTTAAAAATACAAAGTTGTATTAAGCTGCTTTTTTTGCACGCGCTTTTCTTTCTAAAACCTTTAGCTGGTTTCCTGTGCATAGAATTTTGTCTTTACTATCACCCTTTTGAATTTCAATCAAATAATGATAAGTCATTTCCTTAATGGCAGATTTTTTAATAAGCCCTTTTTTGAAATCTATTTTTCTTTCTATTACAATAGCCCTGTAAGATCGCCCACTTAATGTAGTGTAGAATACATCTTGTCCTTTTACAAAATTCATCACTTTAGCTTTTAGTTTTTTTTATAATATTCGCTAATATCAGTCTGTCTCAAATTCATAAAAAAAGAGAGTTGAAAAATTATTAAGGGGGCTAAAATTTTTCTCATAACTGTTAGTGCAATTTATAAAGATTCTGTTTTACAGCATTACGTATTTATACCTGTTTTTGAGTCGTAAGTCCTTTATTTACAAGGGTTGTTTGTTAAGAAAAACCTTGTTATTACTCTTTTTAGGAGTCAAATTTGATACAATTTAGGACAGTGATTTTCAATACGCCTGCTTTTCAAATCCTTAATTTTGAGGAGATGAATTTTCATTCCAAAAACAAATAAAAGATCTAATGGTACAGGAAAGAGTGATGGAGAAGCTGGCAATTTTAGCCGATGCCGCAAAGTATGATGTTTCGTGTTCGTCTAGTAACAGCAACAGAAAAAATAAAGACAAAGGTTTGGGAGATGCCTCGGGATACGGGATCTGCCATGCTTATACCGAAGACGGACGCTGTGTTTCGCTCCTAAAAATACTATTGACCAACCACTGTATTTTTGATTGTGCCTATTGCGTAAGCAGAAAAAGCAACGATGTAAAACGTGCCGCTTTTACGGTGCAGGAAGTTGTGGACTTAACGATTGGTTTTTACCGAAGAAATTATATCGAAGGTTTGTTTTTGAGTTCGGGAATTTTTGATAATCCAGATTATACGATGGAACGTTTGGTGAGGATTGTAAAGAAACTGCGATTAGAAGAAAACTTCAACGGATATATTCATCTAAAAGCAATTCCCGGCGCCAGCGACGAATTGTTGAAAGAAGCCGGACTTTATGCGGATCGTTTAAGTGTGAATGTCGAAATGCCCACAGAACAAAGTCTTAAGCTTTTGGCTCCGGATAAAAATCATATCGATGTAATTAAACCGATGGAATATCTTAAAAATGAAATTGTTGGTTACAAAGAAGAAAAAAAACACAACTACAAAGCACCTCTTTTTGCTCCCGCGGGTCAAAGCACCCAAATGGTTATTGGCGCAACAAAAGAAAATGATCTGGAGATTTTAGGCATGTCCAATTATTTTTATAATCAGATGAATATGAAACGGGTTTATTATTCCGGATATGTACCTATAAGTTATGATAACAGGCTTCCGGCAATTGGAACTCCCGTGCCCATGATTCGTGAAAATCGATTGTATCAGGCCGATTGGCTGATGCGTTTTTACGGATTTAATGTAAATGAAATCGTAGGTTTCGATCAGCCCAATCTTGATCTTGATATAGATCCAAAATTAAGCTGGGCTTTGCGCAACCTCAACCAATTTCCGGTAGATATCAATACTGCCGATTTAGAACTGATTCTCCGAATTCCGGGAATTGGCGTTTTAAGTGCCAAAAAGATTGTTGCGGCCAGAAAGTTTAAAAAATTACAGCCACAGGATTTACAGCAATTAGGTATCGCGTACAGCAGATCGAAATATTTTTTGGCTTTTGCCACGCCATTTCAGTTGCAGAGAGATTTAACTTCCATTCAAATTAAAGATCATATTCTAAATACGCAGAAAAGCAAATACAAAAATGATTTCTCGAATCAACTGGCTTTATTTTAAATCAAATGACACAAGTAATTTACGATAGCACTTTCGAAGGCTGGCTTACGGCTGTATTTGAGATTTACGAACTTAAACTCCAGGATATTGTTTTTGCCAAAAACGAAGCATCAGGCGCTTTACTTTTTTCAGAATCTTATTGGGTAACAACCGATATTCAAAAAGCAAAGCGGGTACTGAACGGATTAAAAACACGACTTTCGGCAGATGGATTTGCAAACATTTACAGAGCCTTTTTATCGGATATAGATAAGATCGAAGAAATCTTATTCCGATTTGTGAAGTATGTATTTTCGAGTTCAATAAATATTGAAGAAGATTTGGCTAATGCCGAAGTTTTAGATGTTAGAAAAGCAGCTCATTTAACAGGCAAAGAAAGCCACCGAATGAAAGCTTTCGTCAGGTTTAAACTAACGAAAGACAATTTGTATTACGCCATTGTAGAGCCGGATTGCGATGTACTGCCTTTAATAGAAAATCATTTTAAAAACCGTTATGCCGATCAGCGCTGGCTAATTTATGATGCGAAACGCAAATATGGCATTTATTATGATCTTGAAAACACAGCAACGGTCGAAATTCAGTTTGATGCAAATTCCAATTCGTCTAAGTTTTTAGCCGAAATATGCGACGAAGATGAAGAGTTTTTCCAGAATCTATGGAAACGTTATTTCAGCAGTGTAAATATCGAATCCAGAAAAAACACCAAACTTCATTTACAGCACATGCCAAAACGATATTGGAAGAATTTGACGGAGAAAATTCCTAATTTGAAATAAGAGAATTATAGTTATTTACTTTTCTTCAAAGCATCCAGTAATTCCACCATATCCACAACACCATACGTAGACGAATAATCAGAAACCGCATACGGTAAAATAAGGCTGTTATTATGAATAATTGCCCCGCAGGAATAAACAACATTCGGTACATACCCTTCGCGTTCGTCTTCTAAAGGAGAAAGTAATGGTTCCTGAAGTCTTCCAATTTCTTTAGACGGATCATCAAGATCAAATAATGATGCGCCAATGCAGTAACGTCTCATAGTACCTACGCCGTGGGTAATGACAAGCCATCCTTCTTCTGTCCAAAGAGGAGAACCGCAGTTTCCTATTTGCGTTAATTCCCATGTATAGCGTGGTTCTTGTAATAGAATAGGCGTGTTCCATTGCGTAGCGCGGTCAGAATACATGATGTAGTTATTAACCCCATCGATTCTGGCCAGCATGGCGTATTTGCCTTTTATTTTTCTCGGAAACAAAGCCAGGTTTTTATTCTGCGCTCCTTCGCCATGCAAGGGCATTACTCTAAAAGAATAAAAATCTTCGGTAGAAATTAATTTAGGTAATATGGCATGACCATTATATGCCGTATAAGTAGCCATAACACGTACAGAATTGTCATCATCAACAAAACGGACAAAACGCGCATCCTCAATACCACGGCTTTCAGAGTCGGATATTGGAAAAATGACACGTTCTGTAATATCAGAATCATGTTTAAATTGTAAATCGTAAAAAGAATTCGCTAACCATAATATTTCTTCCAGCGCCATTTTTCTTTCCTGACGAATAGACGGATCGCTTAAAGCGGTATTTAATATATTTTTTAAAATCGCAAATTCAAATTCTTCCGGCAGATCCTGCATGATTTGGGCAATATACTTATCCTGCGTATGCATTTCGATTAACTTCGTTAAGAAACGCTCTTTGTTGAATAAAGTTTTGTGCTCAATTTCGGCCTTATCAATATGATGGCCAATTTTCATGATTTGCAGATTATTGTCACGGTCTAAAATCCCTCTTCTAAAAACAATAGACGAAATATGACCTTCTCCCGTTGCACGGAAAGAAATAATGACACGCTTTTCTCCGGCTTCCAAACCAGACTGATCAAAATCTTCGACTATCGAAGGATTAAAAATAGCCGCCGATTCTATAGCATATTCCATTGTACAATACGAACCAATAAGCATTTTTCTATTCAGCGACATGGCTTCATAATCAATTTGCATGGCTTCTATAATTGGCCTGATCCTTTCACAATGTCTAAAAAACACAGCCGAAATATTTCGGTGACGCCTTGCAAACTCACGTAGAGTTTGTTCTAAAGTTTCTAAAACCTGCTTTTCGTCCAGTGTCATGATACGTAATACCATTTGCTGGGTTCGTTCTTCTCCATTCATAAAATATCGCGCAACAACTCTTCTTGAATCGGGTGTGAATTTTATATTTTTTCGGATGACTGATACTCGCATAGATTTGTGTTTTTTGAAATTATTTTGCTGTTATTCTGCTTTTGCAAAATGGGAAGTACGCTTGTTTGAAACAAGAGTTTTATAGATGTAATCTCTAATTTCAATAACAAGTTACTGATTTTGTTAAAGAAAAAAAACTTAAATCTTTATTAAATTGCTTTTAGAGACTCTATATCTTAATTTATTAGGAGAAAAAACGTTATTAACAGTAAGAAAAATAAGAACGTATAAAAGCAAAATAGCCCATACTATTTCAAACGAAATGATATGGGCCGGGAAATCTAAGTTAACTAATCTAATCTTTCTTAGTAAGGTGCAAAAGACAAATAGTCTAAATTCATATTGCCGTTTTCTACAATATGCAAAGTCAGTACCTGTTTTCCTTTTTCTAGTTTAATAGTTCCAATATTGTCTGAGCTGTTCCAATGATGCCATTGTCTCCAGGCAACAGGATCATTGTCATCATGCGTAGAATTAATTTTCATGTTTCCGGTCGCATCTTTTCCGTTTACAGCAATAGAAATTGCTCCATCGCCATTTGCGGTATACAAAACACCAATTTTATAAGTGCCGGATTTTTTAACCTCAACCGTGTAATTAATCCATTCTGATGGCTGCGTCCAGCCCACATAAAGCTGATTCATTTTAATAGGTACTTTGGTATACGGCGTATCGTCAATACTGTCTTTTTTGGTATACGAAATATCTACGCCTTCTTTTAATCTAAATTCATTTAAAGGATTTCCGTTTACCGGATTCAGTTTGCCACTTCCGTTATTTACCTCATCGGTATCGTGATAGGCCACGCCTTCGCCTCCCAAATCATAGAATTCACATTCTATTTTACCCGGAATCTGCTGCAATTTCTTCTTTATTGGCTTTTCAGCCGATGTTTGTGCAAACGCTCCAAAACAATTTATTAAGAAGAATATATTGAGAAATAGTAGTACTTTTTTCATCCGTTTAATTTTGAAATTAACGTACTTCTAAAGTCGCAATAGAATGGGCAAGGCTGGTTATTTTTGAAGCTTTTCCTTTTGTCCATAGAAAATATTCTACGTCATTATCAGATTGATTCATAACCACAACTTCCAGATTATTGTTTTGATTTACAAAAGCAGTCGACAAAAGTTTATTACTGCTCGAGTTGCAGGCAACACGTTTTGCACCTGGTTTAATAAATTTAGAAAAGTGTCCTAAATAATAATATCCGTTAGTATAAATTAACTTTCCGGTTTTAAGATCGGCATGAATAGGTGACATACAAAAGTTTTGTACATGGTTTGGACCGCCTTTTTCATCTAACAAAATATTCCAGTCTGTCCAGGCCACAGTTCCAATGTTGAAATCGTTAATCATCGACATTCCGTATTTTTCGCCATAACTCCAGTCCGTTAATAATTTTGGATCAAAATCAGCAGCGCATCCTTCCGTAAGAATCAGCGGTTTATCTGGGAAAGCTTCTGCCACGCGGCGTTCTGCTTCAAAGTTCATTCCGTTTTTATGCCAGTCTTCATACCAGTGATAACCCACTCCCCAAACATATCTTGAAGCGTCTTTGTCTTCGAGAACCGTGCTAACACGCTGGTACATTAAGTCGCGATTATGATCCCACATGATTAACTTCTTTTTAGACAATCCCGCTTTCTGCATGGTTGGCCCAAGATAGTTTTTTATAAAATCGCGTTCTTCTTCGGCAGTAAAAATACACGATTCCCATTTTTGTACCGCCATAGGTTCGTTTTGAACCGTATAACCCCAAATAGGAATTCCTTCTTTCTCATATTCATTAATAAATTTTACAAAAAAGTTTGCCCAACTTTGGTGGTATTCCGGTTTTAAAGCGCCGCCTTGTAATACATTATTGTTGGTTTTCATCCATGCGGGCGGACTCCATGGCGAAGCATATAAAGTCAGTTTTCCTCCGGCTTTTGCAATAGCTTCTTTAATTAACGGAATTCTGAATTTTCTATCATGCGCAACATCAAAAGTTTTTAAGTCTTTATCGCCTTCAGCAATATAACTGTAAATGTCGCTTGAGAAATCACAGCTTTGCATATTGGTACGGGCTAATGTGTAACCAATACCTTTTTCTTTATCATAATAAGCCGTTAGAATTTCCTGCTGTTTGTCTTTAGGAAGCTGGTAAAAAACTTCAGCCGAAGCATCGGTAATGGCGCCGCCAATTCCCAGCATGGTTTGATAGGTTTTAGCAGGATCAACAAAAACAGAAATTTCTTTTTCCAGAGGCTGTGGTTTATCAAAAAAAGATAAAGTTTCAGTTTTTGTTAATTTATTGTCGGTGTTTTTTGCCGTTACAAAAACGGTTACACTTTTGTAAGCTGCAACTTTGGGCGCCTGTTTCTGCGCCATTAAATTTACTGCCAAAAATCCGGACAACATGATGGTCAGGCATGTTTTGGTTTTGTTTGTATTCATAGCATTATGGTTAAATAGTTAATATCATTTTATGACAGAATCTGATCGATTTTCTGAAGTTCATCAGCAGAAAAAGCAGTGTTTTAAAGACAGCCAACAGAATCAGCTACTTGTTCCGGCTTGCTTGCGCCAATGATAACCGACGAGATGCGTTTGTCTTTTAAAACCCAGGCTAATGCCATCTGTGCCAGACTTTGACCGCGTTCTAATGCCATTTCGTTTAGTTTCCGAACTTTAGCAATGTTTTCTGGTGTAATGGCATCTTCTTCAATTGCTCCGTTGCCACGATGTGCATTGGCTCTTGAATTTTCGGGAATTCCGTTTAAATATTTATTAGTTAAAAGTCCTTGTGCCAAAGGAGAAAAAGCAATACCGCCAACTCCGTTAAGTTCTAAAACATCCAGTAAACCGTCTTCAATAGTACGTTCCAGCATAGAATATTTAGGCTGATGAATCAGACAAGGCGTTCCTGAATCTTTTAAAATTTTAACTGCTTTTTGTGTTTCAGTGGGGCTGTAACTCGAAATTCCAACATACAAGGCTTTTCCCTGACGTACGATTAAGTCAAGCGCGCCCATTGTTTCTTCAAGCGGTGTATTCGGGTCAGGTCTGTGGTGATAAAATATATCGACATAATCTAATCCCATGCGCGAAAGACTTTGGTCTAAACTGGAAACTAAATGTTTTTTTGATCCCCAATCGCCATAAGGACCATCCCACATTGGCCATCCGGCTTTGGTTGAAATAAGAAGTTCATCGCGGAAAGATTTAAAATCTTCTTTAAACAATTTTCCAAAAGTAGTTTCTGCAGATCCTGCCGGCGGACCATAATTATTGGCTAGATCAAAATGACTAATGCCATTGTCAAAAGCAGTGTGCAAAATGTTTCGGGCGTTTTCGATATTGTCAATTTCGCCAAAGTTGTGCCATAACCCAAGAGAAAGGGCAGGAAGCATTAAACCGCTGTTGCCGCAACGACGGTATTCCATTTTTTGATATCGGTTTGAATCTGGTAAGTAGCTCATATTTTTAATTCTGATTATTTAATTTTTCTAAATGCTTTAATTACAATTTCAAGGTCAGTTGCTCCTCTAAAGCCGCTGAAACCAACAGAAAGTTTTGTACCGTCTGACATTGTTAAAGGTTGTCCGCCCTGCCATCCTATAAGGTCTGGGGCGTCAATTCCGTTTGCGTTTTCCTCCACAATATTATTAAAAACCAATCTTTCATATTCTCCTGTTTTAACTCCGGTAAGCCATACCTGACTTGCTTTTGTCCAGGCTATTTTATACGATTGTCTTTTTCGGGCTTTATCGTTTCCGTACATTCGGCCGTAAACATTGCCTTCTTCGTCAATAATACATACAGCCACATTTCCGTTAGAAATTACTTTGTCTTCTTCAATTTCCATGTAATTTGGAATCAGGTCTTCGATGGCTAATAAAACTAAAGCAATTTTTAGGTGGAGAATTTGATCGTTCATTGTTTTTAGGGGATAAAAATGTTAAGTTTTCAAAGATCAATTATTTTGTTACCTAATTTCTTAAACTAGATCAAGAAATATTAATAAATAAACTTGTTGGCGCATTTATTTTTAAACACATAGAAACATAGTTCCCAATCTTCGGGATAAAAACTTTAAAAAGGCGTTTCACTTATTTAAAACAAACATAGGACGCTATGTGTTAGAAACATGTTTCTTTTTGTGTTCTTTTCTGCATATAAATCTATCCCGATAGCTATCGGGACTATGTGTTAAAAATAATTTAACCTCGCAGATTAATAAATCATTCTTATCTTATATTTACGATCCGTAAAGCAATCCTAAACCGTATAAAAATGTTTCAAAAAATACACGATTATCTTTCCAGGTCTGTCCGCCTTTCAGAACGAGAGCTTAAAATTTTTGAAAACAGTCTCGAATTGAGGATGGTGCCAAAAAAAACAATTTTGCTGCACGCAGGCGAAGTATGCAATTTTGAAGCTTACATTAATAAAGGCTGTATCAGGGAATATTTTATTGATGATCACGGAATCGAACTGACTTTACAGTTTGCAACCGAAGATTGGTGGGTAAGTGATATTACGAGTTTTGAAGATCAGATTGCGAGTGATATGTATATAGAAGCCCTTGAAGATTGTGAGCTGCTGGTTTTGAGCAGACAATCCAAAGAAAATCTTATTAACGAAGTGCCTCAATTAGAAAGAATGTTTAGATTGATGATTCAGAGGCATTTGTCTAAATTGCAAAAGCGTTTGTTTAAAACCGTTTCTTCCTCGGCAATGGATCAATATATAGAGTTTGTTACGCGTTATCCTACTATATCACAGCGGGTTTCACAGCAATATATCGCATCGTATCTTGGCATAACGCCTGAGTTTTTAAGCAGATTACGTGCAAAACATTTAAAGAACGGAAAAAATTAGATTATAAATAAAAAGCTCCATTATAAATATAGACTGCACCCAAAAGTTTAGACGAATTTATAATTAAATTTGATAATAATGAGCTCGATATTGTATCGGGCTCATTCCTTTTAGATTTAGTTTTATTCTTTCATTATTATAATAGATAATA